>Ga0180434_10000063_pt1 | contig 138457 bp, 121 predicted proteins | sample SS_ome_7_FD_132453 | JGI IMG/M metagenome (GOLD analysis project Ga0180434, IMG submission 132453) | Hypersaline lake sediment archaeal communities from the Salton Sea, California, USA - SS_1_D_2 metaG | ecosystem: Environmental > Aquatic > Non-marine Saline and Alkaline > Hypersaline >... | reverse complement strand
TAAAATGAAAGTAAAAACAAACAAAAATATTTCAGTTGTCATTTTTTTAAAAAGTATGCATATCCTTGAGATCAAAACAAATAAATGAACATCGCCATTTTTTTATGAATAGGTCAGGCTAATAACCTTTTTTATATCTTTTCAACTCAGCTTTCATCTCTCTCTCACGGTCTCTCTCCTTTATAGCTTCTCTTTTTTCATATATCTTTTTTCCTTTACCCAGAGCGATCTCTAATTTAACAAGTCCTTTATCATTAATCACCACTTTAGTGGGAATGAGTGTCAATCCTTTTTGTTTTATCTTCCCGGTTAGACGCTTTATTTCTTGCCTATGAAGCAACAATTTTCTGTCACGACGGGGCTTATGATTAAAACGATTCGCTGCTTCATATTGGCTAATGTGACTGTTTATAAGAAACACCTCACCATCTCTGATATCAACATAACTTTCCTTAATGCTTATCCTTCCCTCTCTAATAGACTTTACCTCACTTCCTGTTAAAGAAATCCCCGCTTCATAAGTATCCATAATATCATAATTGAAAAAAGCCTTTTTATTTTTTGCAACCACTCTCATGATGAACTCTCTATTCATATACACAGAACTTTACATATTATATAAATAATTTAAACGGAAAATAAACTCAGATCTCTCAAGCTTTTTATTCTCCTCTCCCTTTTAAGTATAGTCTCATGGAAAAGAGGGAAAAAAACAGCTTGTTTATCAGGAATCCATTCGGGGAGTCATATCTTTAAAACATATGGACAAATTCTTGAAAACTCTTTCCTCTACTTCTTCTTCTGACATATTTATGACCTCAGAAATCTCAGAGACCAACAACTTCTTAGCCCTCTGCATCATCTTCTTCTCACGAAAAGACAAAGGCTTGGTAAGGTTCAAATAGTATAAACTCTTGAGAACAAATGCCATATCAAGAATTGAACCTGTTTTCATAAGATCTTCGTGTTCCTTATGTCTTCCCTTCCAATTTTTGCTGACATCTACGATTCCATTCCGCATGAAGTTATAAATTTTTTCCACTTTGTCTTCACTAACTAATTTTCTAATTCCTATCTCTTTTATACTGGAATAGGGAATAAGAACCAATGTGCCATTGGAAACAATCCTCAGACGGCAAACCCTGGACTCCTCTCCGTAAAGTTCTTGTTTTTGTATATCCTCTATGATCCCAATCCCTTGGTTGGGATATATGACCTTATCCCCAATCGATAGATAATCCATATTAGATAAAGATTATAATAAAAATCTATAGTCTAAGTCAAATATAAAACTGAAAATCAGGATGATAACTGAATAAAATCTGTTTCAAGAATGATAAGTGAAGAACCAAGAATAAAACTATCTTGACAGAAGAAGGTTTGTTTATTAACATACTTATCCAAACCAATAGGATAAAAAGATACTATGAAGAGAACATACCAGCCCAACAACAGAAAAAGAAAAAAAAATCATGGGTTTCTTACCCGGATGAAGAAAAAAAGTGGACGTAAAATTATAAATAACAGACGCAAAAAAGGCAGAAAGAAAATTTCTGTTTGATGAATGAGTCCATTCGTTCTAAGGAAAAGATTAAAAAGAAAAAGGAATTCTTATTTACATATAAAAAAGGAAACCGATACAAAGGTAAATATTTTATAGCCATATACCTTACAAGTGACCGCAAATACTCAAGAGTTGCTGTCGTAGCAAGTAAAAAAATTGGGAATGCTGTAAAGAGGAATAAGGCTAAGAGATGGATAAGAGCGCTTTTCCGGAGAAACAAGAATTTATTGAAAAATTCCACGGATCTTATCTTTATAGCACGAAAAAGTATTGTTGAAGCTAGCTGGAAAAATCTAAGGAATGATTATATCAAAGCATTGGAGTATATAAATCAGAAGTAGTTGAAGCCATGAAAAAAGCAACCCTTTTTATTCTCAGACAGTATAAACGTTTTGTCTCTCCATCATTAGGAAATAACTGCAGATTTTATCCTACTTGCTCTTCTTTTACTTATCAGGCAATTGAAAAATATGGACTAGCAAAAGGATTATTTTTAGGTATGAAAAGGCTATGTAAGTGTCATCCATTTCACAAAGGAGGAATTGATCCTGTCCCTTAAAAGGAATGCATAATGAATACAGAAAAAAGACTCTTAATTGCCATTGTTATCTCTTTTTTGATCTTATTTCTTTACCAGGCCATATTTGTCAAGAATGAGCCTCAAAAAGATAAATCCCAAGAAATAACCACACAAACAGAACCTGTCTCAAAAGAAATTCCGTTAGAAAAACCTGAAAAAGAAAAAGCACAAGAACCTGAACCTTCCAGGTTAGAAGAAATAAAACCAGTAGTAGGAGAAAGAGAAAAAAAGATTACTATTAATACCTCCCAATACACAGCAGAATGGAGTAGCAGAGGAGCTGTTCTTAAAAAATGGACTTTGACGGAATATAAAAATGAGCAGGGCGGACCAATGGAACTGGTCTCTGATTCATCAGAAGAAATTAGCACATATCCTTTTTCATTAAAAACAGACAATCCTGATTTTGATGATTCAATGAATAATGCTTTATTCAAAACATCTTCCACTCAGATTAATCTCAGAAACGGAGAGTCTAAAGAACTAAGATTCACTTATGCTGATGAACAAGGCCATAGGATTGAAAAAATCTTTACTTTTTATGGTGGAAGCTATGAAATAGATATCCAGATAAATATCTGGAAAGACAACCAACAGATCAAGCCAAATATTATCTGGGGGCCTTCATTTGGCAATCTGTCTCAAGAGGCAAAACAAAAAAGATTCGGCCAACAGGTCGGGGTTTCTGTTTATTCAGGAGGAAAACTTAACCGGCATCAGGAAGAAAAATTTGATCAAGAAAAAAACACATATAATTTTGTTCAATGGGCTGGTTATGAAAGTCAATACTTTACAGCACTTTTTATCACTCCTCCACAAAAAACAAGTGCTGCCTTTTTGAAACAAGAAATCAATGAAAATCCCTATTTTTTTCTTGTAGTCAATCATGTTGATAAAGCCTATATAGGACCAAAAAGATATGACATTCTCTCAGACTTAGGCCATGACGCAAAAAAATTGATAAAGTTCGGTCTTTTCGGTTTCATATCAGAAATTTTGTACAGAGCCATAAAAATCGTTCATCAAGCCTTCCCTAACTGGGGATTTTCTATCATTGTACTCACTCTTATTATAAAAATCTTATTTTTTCCCCTTACTTATAGCAGCACAAAGTCTATGGCCAAGATGCAGGAACTCCAGCCAAAAATAAAGGCGCTCAGGTCTAAGTATAAAAAGGCAAAGAAAGATATAGATCAGCGGAGAAAACTCAATGAAGAAACCATGAAGCTCTACAAGGAACATGGGGTCAATCCCGCAGGAGGATGTCTGCCTATATTGATACAACTTCCCATTTTTTGGGGATTTTTCCGTTTATTAGTTGTCGCCATAGAATTCAGACACAGTCCCTTTATTTTTTGGATCAAAGATCTTTCTGTTAAAGATCCCCTCTATATCACTCCTATTTTGATGGGAATAACTCAATTCATACATCAAAAGATGACCCCTTCAGCTGGAGATGCCACTCAAAAAAAGATGATGCTCATCATGCCAGTGATAATGACCATATTTTTCATGAATTTCCAAAGCGGACTTGTTCTTTATTGGTTGACGAATAATGTCCTTCAGATAGGACAACAATATATTATGAACCGACTCATGAAAAAGAAAAAAAAGGAATCTCATGCCAAAAAAAGAAAAAAATAGTCAAAAAAAAGAATTCAAAGGAAGAAATCTGGAAGATGTGATAAGTCACGCAGAACACAAACTCAAAATTCCCCGATCCAAATTTAACTATGAAATAGTTGCTGAAAAGACAAAATTATTTGGAATAAAAACCAAGGAAATCGTGATAAGGGCATGGCCCAAAAAACAAGAGGGGGACTCGTCAAAAAATGAGTTTCTGGATAAACTATTGTCAATTCTTCCCCTTGATATTAGGTATAAAACAAAAAAAAATAATAGTATTAGATATTTTATATTTGAAGGCCCTGATAAACATTTCCTTCTTCAAAAGGATGGTTCTCTTTTATTAGCTCTTCAACATATCCTTAATAAAGTATTCCCTGAAAAAATTCAAACTGATTGTAATCATTATAAAAAAAGAAAAGAAAAAGAGCTTAAAGATTATGTTCATCAAATCGCTCGCAAAGTAAAGGAATCAGGAAGAAACGAAATCCTGGACCCCATGAATCCCTATAAAAGAAGACTTGTCCATATAACCGTCAATCAAATCCCTGGCCTCTCCACAGAAAGCTTGGGAAATGGTTTTATGAAAAAAATCAAAGTTTACCAAAAGAAAAAATAACCTAAACTATTCATAAAAAAACAGCGATCCCCTTATTATCATTTTATTTTTTACTATATGCATATGCAAAATTATTTTAATAACGACTCTTTAAGCTTTTTTATCGTTTTTATTTTTAATTTAATCGCCATTTTTTTACCTGAGGCGAGCCGAATGTTGCCGCATCTGCTTCGTTACAGAACACTCGCGGTGAAGAACCACAGCTTCGCAACCTGTGCCTTGCATCTGCAACAACCTCGGCTCGTGAATAGTTTAGGTCTATATATATCCAAGAGATAAAGTTGAATGTTTTTGTTTAACAATCTAGAATAAAAGGATGCTCGAAGATACCATAATAGCCATATCAACACCTTTTGGATTCGGTGGGATTGGGATAATTCGACTGAGTGGAAAAAAGTCATTAAACATTGCACAAAAAATTTTTGTACCAAAAAACAAAAATACATCCATACAGCCCAGAAAAGCCGTATTAGGAACCATTACCAACCCGGAAAACAACGAGCCCTTTGACCAGGCTTTTTTGACCTATTTCCCATCCCCTGATTCCTACACCACAGAAGATATGATAGAAATCAGCTGTCATGGAAGCCCTGTTATTCAAGAGGAGATCGTAAAGCTTGGCATCAAACAAGGAGCCAGACATGCGAATCCTGGAGAGTTTACTCTAAGAGCATACTTCAACGGAAGGATTGACATCATACAAGCTGAGGCCATTAATGACTTTATACGCGCATCTTCATTCAAACAGGCAAAAATTTCTTATAATCAAATGAGCGGTGGTCTCTCAAAGAAGATAGAGGTTCTTAGAGACAGACTTATCAATACCCTTTCTAAAATAGAGGCACGGTTGGAGTTTCCAGATGAAGGTCTGGATTTATCTGAAAAAAAAGTATCAAACTCCCTAAAAAAAACCATTGAAACCGTGGAAAATCTTATTAAAAGCTATGATTTGGGGAAATCATTATCCGAAGGATTAAAAATAGCTCTTGTCGGAAAAACAAATGTAGGCAAGTCGACCCTATTCAACGCCCTGCTCCAAAGCAAGAGAGCGATTGTCACTCCTTATCCAGGAACAACCCGCGATTATCTTTCTGAAAAAATAAAAATCAAGGAATCGATTTTCACCTTATTTGATATGGCGGGACAAGGAATCTCCCGCCATCCTGTGGAAAAAGAGGGAATAAAGAGAAGTGAAGAGCTCGCTAAGAAAGCAGACGGCATTCTTCTGCTTTTAGACAGCTCGAGAAAAGAAAATCAAGAAGACAAAGAACTCATTAAAAGATACAAAACAAAAAAAACTATCCTCGTATTCAACAAAGGAGACCTCCCACAAAAAATAAATAAAAAAAGCATAATATATTTGGCTCCGAACTTATCCGCCATAGAGGTCTCTGCTCTAAAAAAAATAAATATACAGAAACTTAAGGATATGATTTATTCTGAACTTGTTAAAACCCCAGAGGCCGAAAAAGAAATCATCCTTCACCTTCACCAAAAAATCCTTCTAGAGGATATACTCAAATCACTTGTAGCTGGAAGAGAAAAATTACGGGAAGGCTATCCCGAGGAAGTATATGTGGAAGAAATCCGAAAATCCATCCCTCTTATCAACCAATTAACAGGAGAAATCCGTAGTGATGACATCATCAATAAAATATTCAGCCGATTCTGTATAGGGAAATAGGAAACTTCATGAATTCAAACAATCATTTTGACGTAGTGGTGGTTGGAGGGGGACATGCTGGATGTGAGGCCGCTTACGTATCCAGTCAAATGGGAATGAAAGCCTGTCTCGTTACCATAAACCTAGAAACCATTGCCCAGATGTCCTGTAACCCTGCCATCGGAGGATTAGCCAAAGGACACCTAGTGAGAGAGATCGATTCCTTGGGAGGAATAATGGGACTTCTGGCAGATGAGACAGGCATACAGTTCAGACTTTTAAACAGAAGCAGGGGAGGTGCGGTCCAAGCCCCCAGAGCCCAGTCTGACAAACTCCTGTACCGGAATACTATGAAAACCTGGCTTGAGAACACCAAAAACTTATCTCTTTTTCAGGGAATCGCCAGTAAAGTCCTTCTCAAAAATAACAGGGTTTATGGAATCACCACCCAAGAAGGGAATACCATAAAAGCCGGTTGTGTCATCTTAACTCCTGGGACATTTCTTAATGGGCTTATCCATATAGGTATGACCAATTACCCTTCAGGAAGAGCTAATGAGCCAGCGTCCCATAAATTAGCAAAACATATAAAAGAAATCGGGCTTAAAATTATTAGGCTTAAAACAGGAACTCCTATGCGTCTTCATCGGGATTCCATAGAATGGGATAAATTCAAGCCACAGTCAGGAGATAAAAAACCCGTTTCTTTTTCTTTTCGTACAAAAAAGAAGCTCAAAAACCAAGTCAAATGTTACATAGGACACACCAATAAAAAGACTCATGAGATAATAAACCAATACCTCGATCAATCCCCGCTTTACAGCGGAAAGATAACAGGAATCGGTCCCCGTTACTGTCCATCTATTGAAGTCAAAGTTGTCCAATTCCCCCATCATGAGCAACATCAATTTTTTCTTGAGCCTGAGGGTCTTAATACAGCAGAGATCTATATAAACGGCATCTCAACAAGCCTCCCTCTTGAAGCACAAAGAAAAATACTGAAGAGTATTCCCGGGCTTGAGGAAGCTGTTATTTTAAGACCAGCTTATGCTATCGAATACGACTCTGTTCTGCCCACACAGCTTTTACCTACTCTAGAGACAAAGGGCATTAAAAATCTTTTCCTGGCAGGACAAATAAATGGCACTTCAGGATATGAAGAAGCGGCCGCACAGGGATTAATGGCCGGAATCAACGCTTCCTTGAAAATACAGAGAAAAAAACCATTTATTCTCCAAAGACACCAGGCTTATATCAGTGTTCTCCTGGATGACCTTATCACCAAAGGAGTTGAAGAACCCTACCGGTTGTTCACATCTCGAGCCGAGTATAGACTTCAGTTGAGAATCGACAATGCCGATAAAAGACTCATTGATTACGGCAGAAAATTCGGATTGATATCAGATGCAGAATATCAAAGTTATTTAGAAAAAAAAGAACGAATAGATAAGGCTATGTCTATCCTGAGTACAAAAAAAATAAAATTGGATAATAGAGAAAGTGTTGTCCTAAAAAAATACCTAAAAAAACCTGAAATAAAATTTAAAGATATCATAAAAAACTTTGGGGATTTCAAAAACTTGACCAAAGAAGAAGTGAGGCATATTGAATCCGAAGTTAAATACGAAGGCTATATCAAAAAACAAGAAAAAGAAATTCAAAAAATCAAAAAAATAGATCAACAAAAAATACCTGCAGATATTGATTTCAAGGTGATTCCAGGATTAACCGCTGAAGTAATAGAAAGATTAAACAAGTTCAAACCTAAAACTATTGGAGAGGCAAAAAAAATATCAGGGGTCACTCCTGCAGCTGTATTAAACATCCATATTTTTATAAAAATCAAAGCAAAAAAAGAGAAATAATTAGGTAATTAAGCCAAAATTATGATAAATTATTAATGTTCTTAAAAAAAATGATGTTCCACGTGGAACATTAAACCTGGAATATTCACGAGTCGAGGTTGCTGCAGATGCAAGGCACAGGGTATGAAGTTGTGTTCCTTCACTTCGAAGGCCCTGTAACGAAGCAGATGCAGTAAGATCGGCTCGCCTCAATGGGTGATAAATGGCGATTAAAATAAAAAAAGTTAACAGAAAAAACATTCAAAACGTGGTTCTTGATAAAAACTTGTTTATCGCTGAAAATAAATTAGTAATGAAAACATCGCCATTTTTATATGAATAAGTCAGGTAAAATAAAATGAGTAAGATTATAGCTATAGCCAACCAGAAGGGAGGCGTGGGGAAAACCACTACAGCCATAAACTTGGGAGCTTCCCTGGCATTAAACAATAAGCGGGTTCTTGTGGTAGACTTTGACCCTCAAGGGATGGCTACTGCAGGAATGGGGATCGATAGAAAAGAGAACAGGGGAATTTATTCTGCTTTAATGGATGGTAAAGATATCATGGAACAGGTTGTTGCCTATGAATTAGATAATCTCTATATTTGCCCTAGTTCTCCAGAATTATCAGGATTTGAAGCAGAAATTTATTTAGAAGACAAAAGAGAAAAAAGGCTCTTAGAGATCCTGCAGAAAATCAAACACCGTTTCAACTTCATATTCATAGACTGCCCTCCTTCTCTAGGATTTTTAACCATCAATGCTCTCACAGCAGCAGACTCCATATTAATTCCCGTACAAACAGAATTTTTTTGTATGGAAGGGATGCCAGAGCTCTTAAAAACTTTGGATGAAGTCCGTTCCTACCTTAACCCATCACTCAGAGTGGAAGGGATTGTTCTGACTATGTATGACGAAAGAACCAATCTTTCCAAACAAGTAGCGAATGAAATACGAAATTCCCTAAAAGAAATCGTATACGAAGTGATTATCCCAAGAACGGTTAAGTTGGCTGAAGCGCCTAGTTTTGGAAAGCCTGTTCTTCTCTATGACATCAAATCAAAGGGTGCCCAATCATATTTAAGTTTGGCCCAGGAGTTGCTAAAAAAATGAAAAAGAAAGCATTAGGAAAAGGGCTAAAAGCGTTTTTACCTGAAGATTACAGTATTTTAAAAGAAGAAAAATTTATAGAACTTGATATTGAAAAATTAAAACCAAATTTTGATCAGCCTAGAAAAAACTTTGATCCCAAATCCATACAAGAACTTGCCGATTCCATCAAAGAAACAGGAGTCCTTCAACCTCTTATTGCTGTTCCAGAGGAAGATCATTATAAAATCATTGTAGGAGAACGAAGATGGCGGGCCGCTCAAAAAGCCGGGTTGAAAAAAATTCCTGTACTTATCCGTTTGATGAAACCCGAACACCAAATTGAAGCCTCCCTGGTTGAAAATCTCCAGAGAGAAGACTTGAATCCCATGGAGATATCTGAAGCCTATTATAGATTAGCAGAAGAACTTGGATACACTCAGGAACAAATTTCTGAAAAAGTGGGAAAGGACCGTGCCTCAGTGGCCAATTATATGCGACTTTTAAAACTCCCCCCTAGTATCCAAAAAATGCTTTCCAACAGAGACCTTACCATGGGACATGCCAGGGCTATTCTTTCCATAGACGACCCTGAACTCCAGGTAAAAATGGCCAAAAAAATCATAAATGAAAAATTGACTGTTCGAAAAATCGAGAAATTAGTGGCAATCACAAAAAAAACTCCAGCGAAAACAAGCTCCTCACACTTGGATCCTGACCTAATGGCGTTAAAGGATGAATTAATTAAAATCTTAGGGACAAAAGTGAGCATTTCAGGGACCTCAGATAAAGGGACATTAAAAATCAGCTACTATTCCCTAGATGAACTTAATAGAATATACGAAATCATAAAAGGAGACCATTATGAAAGATAAAAAACTCTCATTGGATGAAACAAAAATAACAGGATTTTTTGACAAAAACACAAAGTTCAATGGAGACTTGGAATTTAAAGGCTCTTTTAGAGTGGATGGAAGGTTCAAAGGCAATATAAATTCTGAATCAACCTTAATCGTTGGGGACAACGGAAAAGTAGAAGCAGATGTTAAAATTGGTTCTGTCTCGATCAGCGGAGAAATTAAGGGAACCATTCAAGCAAAAGAAAAGGTTGAGGTCCACTCAAGCGGAAAGGTTGTGGGCACCATCATAACCCCAAAGCTTATGGTAGAGGAAGGCGCTTTTCTTGAAGCCAACTGCCAAACCACAGATAAATTACCTCAGACCGCACCCCTCAAGCCAAAAAAAGATATGGTAGATGATAAAAAAGAACAAAAGGAGGAGAAAAAGACTTGAGAGCCGGCATAGGAATCATTCCAGCCAGATACAGTTCAAAAAGATTTCCTGGAAAAGCTCTCTCTCTGATACACGGCCTTCCTTTGATAGAACATGTGTATAAGAGAGCCCAAAAGGCTCAATGGCTTGATCGAATCATCATCGCCACCGATGATAAAAGGATTTACAAAAAATGCCAGTCATTCGGCGCAGAGGTCAAAATGACATCGCCTAATCATAGAACAGGGACTGAAAGAGTCTCTGAAGTGGTTGAAGGCCTGGATTTTCCCTTTATAATAAGTATCCAAGGAGATGAGCCTCTTATTAATGCAGAGATGATTGACAGTCTGGTAAAAGTCCTACAGAAAAATACGGTTTCCATGGTGACTCTTCGTCAAAAAAATAAAAACTTAAAACAAATTGGTGATAAAAACATTGTCAAAATGGTTATAGACTGTGAAGAAAACGCCCTTTATTTTTCACGATCCCCCATCCCACATTCTCCTTCCAATTATTTCTGGCACCACATTGGTATCTATGGATTCCAAAAGGACTTTTTAGCCAAGTATAAAAACATGCCTGTTTCTTTTTTAGAAAAATCAGAAAACTTGGAACAGCTTCGTGTCCTAGAAAACGGCTACAAGATAAAGACTGTAGAGACATCGTATCCATCTATAAGTGTCAACTTGCCCAGAGATATTGCTCGGGTTGAGAAACTGCTTCTTAAATTAAGAAAAGAAAATGAGTAAATTTATCTTTATAACAGGTGGAGTTCTTTCCGCTCTAGGGAAAGGAATCGCTGCCGCTTCCATAGGAAAACTTTTAGAAAGCCATGGATACAGTATCACCATCAAGAAGTTCGATCCTTATCTAAATGTTGATCCTGGAACTATGAATCCTTTTCAACATGGAGAGGTCTATGTTACTGATGATGGAGCTGAGACTGACCTTGATCTGGGACATTACGAACGCTTCACTTCAACAAATACCACCCAAGCTCACAATTGGACAGCTGGTCGGATATACGAATCTATCCTCAAACAGGAACGGCAGGGTAAATACCTTGGGAAGACCGTCCAGGTTATCCCGCATATGACCAATGAAATCAAAAAGGCTTTTCAGGCTGCCGCAGAAAAAAACGATATTGTGATTATTGAGATAGGAGGAACTGTTGGTGATATCGAAAGTCAACCTTTTTTGGAAGCTACTCGCCAGATGAGGCTTGAATTTGGAAAAGACAATACTCTTTTCATCCATCTGACCTTAGTCCCATATTTAAAGACCTCCAAAGAGCTCAAGACAAAGCCTACCCAACATAGTGTTCGGGAGTTGAGGGCCATCGGTATTCAGCCGGATATACTCCTCTGCAGAACAGACCGGGACTTGAGCAAAAAAATCAAGAACAAAATATCATTATTTACCAATGTTCCTTATGAGGCGGTTATCACGGCCAAGGATGCTGATATTGTATATGAAATCCCTTTATTTTTCGCTAAAGAAAAATTAGACGAAATCATATTGAATAAACTACAAATCCCGGTTAAAGAACGCCAACTTGAAGATTGGAAGCAAATGGTTGAAAAGATGAAGTCTCCCAAAGATCAAGTCCATATAGCACTAGTTGGAAAATATTCTGGTCTTCCTGATTCATACATTAGCCTCAATCAGGCTTTATACCATGCCGGCACCTCTCTTCAGCTAAGAATCAATATATCCTGGATTGAAGCTGAAGACATTGAAAAAAACAATCCAGAAGATGCCTTGAAAAATATAGACGGCATTCTTGTTCCCGGAGGATTCGGGGTAAGAGGCATTGAAGGAAAAATCAAAGCAGTCACTTATGCAAGAAAAAGAAAGGTACCTTACTTTGGAATATGCCTGGGTATGCAGTGCGCTACCATTGAATTTGCCAGGAACATCGCCGGACTTAAAAATGCCAACAGCACAGAGTTTGATCCAGATACCCCTCATAAAATATTTTTTAAATGGAGAGAGCTTAAAGGAGTAAGAAACTTAGGGGGGACCATGAGGTTAGGAAAATATCTCTGCCGCCTCAAAAATAACTCCATCGCATCAAAAGCTTATCAAAAAATAAATGTCTACGAGCGGCATCGTCATAGATACGAATTCAATCCAAAATACGAAAAAGTATTATCAGATAAAGGTCTTTTTATTTCAGGGATAAATCCAAAACATCATCTAGTGGAGGTCATAGAAATGAGAAATCATCCCTGGTTTCTTGGATGTCAGTTTCATCCTGAGTTTAAATCCAAGCCTTTGAAACCCCATCCGATCTTCAAATCTTTCATCGGAGCAAGCTATGCCTATCGTACCCAAAGAAATTAAAATCAATAAAGAGCTCGTTATAGGAGGATTCAATCCTCTTTTTCTCATTGCAGGTCCCTGTGTTATAGAAAGTGAAGAACACGCTTTTTTGATGGCTTCAGAAATCAACAAAATATGTCGGGAAATCAAATTTCCTTTTATATACAAGTCCTCATTTGACAAAGCCAATCGTTCTTCTATTGACTCATACAGAGGTCCTGGTCTAAAACAAGGTTTAAAAATCCTTTACAGAATAAAAACAGAACTCGGCATCCCTGTTCTGTCAGATATCCATGAAACATGGCAGGCGGAACAAGCAGCTGAAACCCTAGATATCATACAAATCCCTGCCTTTTTATGCCGGCAAACTGATCTCATCACTGCAGCAGCCAAAACAGGTAAGCCCTTGAATATTAAAAAGGGGCAGTTCTTGTCTCCTCCTGAAATGAAAAACGTCTTTGAAAAGGTCCTCAGACAGGGGAACGAAGATATCATACTCACAGAACGAGGCACTAGTTTTGGGTATAATAATCTCGTTTTTGATGTGCGATCCATCCCTATTATGAAAAAATGGGGTTTCCCTGTTGTCATCGATGCCTCTCATGCGATTCAAAACCCAGGAGGAAAAGGGACTTCATCTGGGGGAGAGGCGGAGTTCATTCCTTACATAGCTAAAGCAGGAATCAGTGCAGGTGCTGACGGTGTCTTTATTGAAGTTCATGACCATCCAAAAAAAGCTCGCTCAGATTCATCTAACTTATTGATATTAAAAGACTTAGGGAGGGTTTTAAGGTCTCTCTCTAACATAAGAAAAGCAGTGATTCAAAAAGAGAGTTCATGATGAAAAAAAGAGAAATCATAGAAATTGGGAAAAATGTCATCCAAAGTGAGTCCCTTGCTTTACAAAAACTCACCCAGGCTGTTGACGAAAACTTTGTCAAGGCTGTAAAGCTTCTATCAAACATCAAGGGAAGGGTTATTATAACAGGAATTGGGAAGTCAGGTATTATTGGACGAAAAATAGCGGCAACACTTTCCAGCTGTGGAACTCCTGCAATGTTCATCCATCCTGTAGAAGCGGGTCATGGAGACCTTGGTATGATAGTCAGCAATGACGTAATCATTGCCATTTCCTATAGCGGTAACACAAAGGAAATCATTCCGGTTCTTGATTTTGTCAAAAGGTTGGGCATCAGACTTATCGGCATCACTGGAAATAAAAATTCCAAACTGGCAAAATACAGTGATGTTCTTCTGGAAGCTAGAGTTGAAAAAGAAGCGGAACCAGATAATGTTGTCCCTACTTCCAGCTCCACAGCAGCATTAGCCATTGGGGATGCTTTAGCTATTACTCTTATGAAGTTCAAAAAATTCGATAGACAGGATTTCGCCTCTTTTCATCCCAGAGGAGAATTAGGAAAAAAACTGCTGAGAGTAAAAAATCTTATGCACAAAGGACAACAGATTCCTTACGTTCAACAGGATACTTCCATGACCCACGTTCTCAAAGAAATGTCAGAAAAACATCTGGGAGTTACTTGTGTAACAGATTCAAATGGACTGCTGAAAGGAATCATAACTGATGGTGATTTGAGAAGAAAAATGCAAAAATTTGGAAAAGACATTTTTAATAAAACCGCTCAAGACTGCATGACAGCAAAACCTTTTGCTGTAGATAAAGAAGCCCTGGCAACAGAAGCTTTAAATATCATGGAAACAAACAAAGTAACTTCTCTCATCATTAAAAATAAACAAGGTCAGATTGAAGGAATTATCCACCTTCATGACCTTTGGCGGACGGAGATGTTTTAGTGAAGGCAAAGAAAAAAGCCCTCCGAATAAAAATGATTCTCATGGATGTAGATGGAACACTGACTAATGGATCCCTGCATGTTCTTCAAAACGGTGAAGAAGTCAAATCCTATCACGTTCGGGATGGTTTAGGTATACTTCTTGCCTATTTAGCTGGAATAAGAACAGGAATCATCACAGGAAAAAATTCAAAAGCCTTAGAACTGAGAGCCCAAAAACTCAAAATATCAGAACTACATCAAGGTATCCTCAATAAAAAAAAGGTTCTTCTCAAAATAAAAGACAAATACCAACTCGGGTTTGAGGAAATCGCTTATATAGGAGATGATGTGGGGGATCTCGAAATTATCAAAACAGTTGGGTTAGGGGGAGCTGTGTCAGATGCTCATCCTCTAGTCAAAAACAATTCAGATTATGTATGCAACCAAAAGGGAGGCCATGGAGCTGTCAGAGAATTTATTGAGTTCATTCTTAATGCCCAAAAGAAATGGGGAATGATCGAAAATAAAATCAAGGATTTGGAGATAGAAATAAAAAAATAGCGAGTTAAAAGAGGAGCGATATAGATGGAAATCAAGCCCGAGATATTCAGGCAATACGATATAAGGGGAGTAGTGGGTGAAGACCTAACCCCAGAAACAGTAAATTTATTAGGAAAGGGAATAGGCACCTTGTTTAGAAGGCATAAAAAAAGAGATGTAGTGGTAGGAAGGGACTGTCGATTGAGCTCTCCCTCTTTTTTTGAGCATCTTTCCAAAGGTCTTAGATCAACCGGGTGTGATGTGGTCTCTTTGGGCACAATTCCAACCCCGCTTTTATACTTCAGTATTTTTACAAAAAATTTTCATGCCGGGGTTATGATTACAGGATCACACAATCCACCAGAGTTCAACGGCTTTAAAATAATGCTGGGAAAAGATACTTTATACGGAGAAAGCATCACAGAAATATATAAAATCATAAAAAACAAAAATTTCATTAGAGAAAAACCAGGCAAAGAAAGCAACCTAGGTATCAATCAAGAATATGAAGATTTTGTGGTTAACAACATAAAAATAAAAAACAAAATCAAGGTTGTGGTAGACGCAGGGAATGGCACTGGAGGGCCTGTGGCTGTGCCCATTTTTAAGAGATTAGGTTGTGAAATCATTGACCTGTATTGTGATATGGATGGTCATTTTCCCAACCATCATCCTGACCCTACCTTGCCCGAAGCTCTGGAAGACTTAATCAATAAAGTTAAGAAAACCAAAGCTGACCTAGGTATATCCTATGATGGGGACAGCGATCGAATTGGAATCATCGATGAAAAAGGGAACATTATATGGGGTGATAAACTCATGATCTTGCTTTGTAGAGATATTCTTCCTTCAAATCCAGGCGCATCTGTGATTTCTGAAGTAAAGGCATCCCAACTTCTCTATGACGAAATCAAAAAATTGGGAGGGCATCCTATCATGTGGAAGACGGGTCATTCTCTGATCAAGAAAAAAATCAAGGAAGAGAATGCCATTCTTGCTGGTGAAATGAGCGGACATATCTTCTTTGCAGACCGCTTTTTTGGTTATGATGACGCCATATATGCTTCAGCAAGGGTTGTTGAAATGGCTTCCAAAAGCAATCAAACTTTATCAGAAATGCTTTCTGACCTCCCTCAAACATTCACAACTCCTGAAATCAGGATCTATTCCTCAGACAAAGTAAAATTTAAAATCGTTGAAGAAGTAAAAAGGGAGCTATCCAAAAAATATAAAGTCATTGATATAGATGGTGTGAGAGCGATTTTTCCCAAAGGTTGGGGACTGGTCCGGGCATCTAATACACAAGGGGCATTGGTGCTTCGTTTCGAAGCTCAAACAAAAGAAGATTTGGAGTCAATAAAAACTGAGGTAGAAGAAACCATAGAAAAAGCAATCCGGAGAATCAGTGAGTCTTGAGTTTACTCAAAATAATCATATTAGGTATTATCCAGGGAATAACAGAATTTTTTCCCATAAGTAGTTCCGGGCATCTCGTTCTCACCCAGAATCTTCTCGGGCTTAGAGAGCCCCAACTTCTGGTAGATGTAATGCTTCATTTTGGTACGGTCATAGCTCTATTTGTTTTTTTGAGGAAAGAAATCGCGGGGATCTTCATAAGTTTAATCCAGTTTTTTAAAAGACCTTCCTTAAAATCCAAAGACCCGAATATGATACTTGTCTTCTCTTTAGTCGTGGCTTCCATCCCCACATTTCTGATTGGTTATTTTTTCCACCGTCCCTTTGAATCTTTATTCGGGTCACCCAGAGCGGTTTCATTTGCCCTGATGATAACCGCAATTTTCCTGTTTTTTACAAAGTTTGCCAAACAAAAAAAAGCAAAGATTCCACTTCATCCTTTTATCATTGGGGTTCTTCAGGGGGCAGCCATTGTCCCTGGCTTCTCCCGTTCGGGTTTGACTATAGGGGGAGCTCTTTTTTTGGGCTGGGAAAGAAAAAAAGCAGCTCGCTTTTCATTTCTTCTTTCCATCCCAGCTATCTTGGGTGCTTCTTTTTTTCAACTCCAAAAACCCACTGTATCAGCCCAGCCATGGGGAATTATCATCATAGGGGTCTTTATAGCTGCTCTAACTGGATATTTTTCGCTGGCCTTTTTGGTTAAAATCATCAACAGAGGCAAATTTTATTTGTTCTCTTTTTACTGTGCGGTCATTGCGGCTGCAGGGATTATTCTAACTTGGCAAAAATGAAGCCCATAAAGACAAGGAGGGAAAGATGAATGTTTGTGCGGTTATCATCGCTGGCGGCATCGGAACACGGTTCTGGCCTTTGAGTCGAAAACAAAAACCAAAGCAGTTCCTTCCCATCGTAAGTGACAAAACAATGGTTGAAGAGACCATCCAAAGGATCTCATCCGTGCTTTCTCCCTCAAAAATTCATACCATCGCCAACCAAAAACAAACTCAAACACTCAAGCAGCTCCTTCCCGAGATACCCTCAGAAAACTTTCTGGTAGAGCCTCAAGGCAAAAACACAGCGCCCTGCCTGCTCCTGGCTACCGGACATATTTATCTGAAAGACCCTGAATCTTTAATAGCCGTGCTCCCAGCCGACCATCTGATCAAAGACGAGGCCCTTTTTTTAGAAAAACTCGAAGCAGGAGTCCTTGCCGCTGATAAAAGCCAGTCCCTTATCACATTCGGCATCCCTCCCACCCATCCTTCAACAGGTTACGGATACATCCGGTTCTCTAAAAACAATCCTCAATCCTTTTCCGGCGAAGACTTTTTTAGAGTCCAAGAATTCAAGGAAAAGCCTGACCAAAACACAGCAAGGAAGTTTTTAAAAAAAGGTACTTATTTCTGGAATTCAGGCATGTTTTTATGGAAAGCCAATGTCTTTTCGGAAAACCTCAGGAAATATGCCCCTGAAATGTTTTCTTTTTGGGAAAAATTGCTGGATGCCCTTAAATACGATGACCAAAGTGAAATCAAAACCATTTTCAATGACCTCCCGTCTATTTCTATAGATTACGCTCTGATGGAAAAGACCGAAGATGTTCTGATGTGTGAGGGTGACTTTGGCTGGTCTGATGTAGGCTCATGGTCCTCTCTGCTTGAAATCTGGAAAAAAGATCGGGATCACAATGCCATAAGAGGAGAGAGCATCACCATTGATACCCATCACTGCCTGGTTCACAATCCTGACAAACTCACGGCTTTGATCGGATTGGAAGATCTAGTGATCGTCAACACAGATGACGCTCTTCTTATCTGCCGAAAGAATATGGACCAGAAGGTCAAACAAGTAGTGAACGCTCTTCAGAAAAAAGGGCCAAAGAAATATCTCTGATGTGATGGATAGGAACCTTAAAACTTAAATCAACGATAAAAAACAGTTTATAGTGTTCAATTGCGGACAGAGAACTGTTCATTCTTGTACAAAAATATACGTTCACTCTTTTTCTTTACCCAAAGAAAAGCATTGGTATGTTTTTTGCATAAATAGATCAACAGACAGACCAAAAGGTCTGTATCAAAATCAGAGGAGACCGGGCTATGATTAAGAACTACCTAAAGATTGCTCTAAGAAACCTCAAAAACAACAAAAGCCATTCTCTTATCAATATCACAGGCTTATCTATAGCTCTGGCCTGCTCCATATTGATCTTTTTGTACATCAGCCATCACCTCAGTTTTGACCAATTTCATGAAAATTCTGATAGGATCTACAGAGCTTTGAAAGAGCTTGGTTCTTCCCACCGCTTATCAGCCATCACTCCCAATCCTTTGGGACCGGCTCTAAAAGAAAACTTTCCAGAAATCCAAAATGCAGCCAGAATTTGCGGGGGAGGTTCCAAAAGAAAGACCGTAAGCTTTCAACAAAACCACTTTTTTGAAGATAATTTCTTCCTGGTGGACCCCACTTTTTGGGAGGTGTTTTCATTCCCTCTGATCAAAGGAAATCCTGATACCGCTCTCCAGGAACCTTGGTCTGTGGTGATCACTGAAAAAGCAGCTCAAAAGTATTTCGGAGATGAAGATCCCCTGGGAAAAACTCTCATTTATGAAAATAAGCATAATTTTCAAGTCACTGGTGTCATCGCAAACATCCCTAAAAACTCCCATTTCAGGTCAGACTTTTTTGCCTCCATCAAATGTGCCGATGACCTGTACTGGCCCGGATTTTTGGATGACTGGACCCAGAGCAGTATCCATAACTATTTTCTGCTCAAAAAGGGAGTGATTCCTAAAAAATTTCAGAATAAATTGAACCCATTTGTAAAAAAGGGGCTCAACTCAACTCCTGGCCAAAGTTATGCGGTCCAAACAAAAATTCATCTCCAGCCTCTCACTCGCATCCATCTGCATTCCCATTATTTTGCAGAACTTGAGAATAACAGTGATATAAGAATGGTCTATTTTTACTTTCTGATCGGGGTCATTATCCTTGCCATTGCCTGCTTCAACTTCATGAATATTTCAACCGCCAGAGCCTCCACCCGCACTACTGAAGTCGGCATGAGAAAAGTCATCGGCGCGAACCGAAAGCAGCTCATAGGGCAATTCCTGAGTGAATCCATGTTTCTGTCTTTCATATCCCTTATGGCGGCCTTTTTATTGGCTCAACTTTTTTTGTCCCCCTTCAGACGCTTAGTGGATGCTGAGTTGAATCTTAGTGACCTCATGACATTACCCTCATTGTTCGGGACTATGATGATCACTTTGATGGTCGGATTTATCTCAGGAAGTTACCCTGCCTTTTTTCTATCCTCCTTTAGTCCTGTCAAAGTCCTTCGGGGTGTTTTCATAAAAGATAAAAAGGGATTTCACTTAAGAAAAACTCTAGTGTTTTTCCAGTTCGCGGTGACTATAACCCTTGTCATAGGCACCATGATTGTCTCCAGACAGGTTCATTTTTTGAAAAATAAAGATCTGGGATTCAATAAAGACAATGTCCTGGCTGTTCATATACCAGACAAAGACACTAACATTAAAGCTCAATATGACTCTTTGAAAAGCGAACTCCTAAAAAACCCTGATATACTTGGTGTGACTTCTACCTCCAATCTCCCCTATCAAAACCGCGCCGCTAAAAAGCTTCCCGTGGGAGAACCAGGAGAAGGAAAATTCATTCATCTCAATTTTATGAGAGTGGATCATGACTTTCTGGATACATTGGATGCTGAAATGGATCAGGGAAGATTCTTCTCCAAACAAATGTCCTCTGATCAAAGTGCCTTTGTCATCAATGAGGCCGCAGTTCAAGACCTTGGAATAAAAAACCCCATTGGAAAAAAAATTTCCTGGACTAGAGGACGAAAATATCCTGTTATCGGAGTCATTAAGAACTTTCACTTTAAATCTCTTCACAGCAAGATAGAACCCCTCGTTCTCTATCTTCAGACTAGAGGAAATATTGATCACATTCTGATTAAAATCCAGCAGGGGAAAATTCCGGAGGCTACAAGTACCATCAAAGAGACTTTTCGTGAATTCAGCCCAGAAAACCCTCTGAATTATTTTTTTATTGACCAAGATATTGACAGAATGTATAGGACTGAAAACATCTTTATGCAGGTGTTTGGATATTTCACATTCCTGGCCATCTTTATTGCTTTTTTGGGTCTCTTTGGTCTATCCTCTTTCACTGTACAGCAAAAAACTAAAGAAATCAGTATCCGAAAAGTACTGGGGGCTTCGGTATTCAACATCATAACCCTTTTATCCAAGAATCTCATCAAACTCATGGTATTGGCTAATATGATTGCCTGGCCCATTTCCTTTCTCATCATGAACCAATGGCTGGGACAGTTTGCTTATAGGATCAACATGAGTTTCTTTGTTTTTTTGGGATCTTCGGGTTTGGCCTTTTTTCTGGCGTTCATCACCTTTGGTGCCCTGGCTTTTAAGGCGGCTAAGGCAGATCCTGTGGATCATTTGAAACACGAATGAATGAGGAATAAATCCGGACTCATTCGGGTTTCTTAATTCTTGGGATCTTTAAACCGGACCCTCCAGTGCCGGCCGTCACAAAAAGGTTTGTTCTTTGAATGACCGCACCGGCAGAGAGTGTAGTGACTTTTTGATTCCGGCTGGTTCCCATCCGGGTCCTTCAGCTCAACAGATCCTTGAACATCATAAGGGCCATGTTTAGAAATAATGATAGCTGGCTCATGACCCCACTCCTTAAAAAGAACTCCGTCTTTGGTATAGCTCAAGGCTCCTGAAGGACACATCTTGATAACTCGGATGGTCTCCTCAGCATCCTGAGCATCCGGAATAATCCAGGGTCTGGCTTTTCTCTGGAAAACTCGGGGGGCATGGTTGATGCAGTGTTCTCTGTGTGAACAAACTCCTCGATTATCATGGATAGTGATGTCTTTTCCCCTATAATCATCTGTCCGATCTCTAACCCGGTCAGGTTCTTTTTTGTCAGTAAAGCCATTTTTTAAGTGGCTCCCATCACAAAAAGGCTTGTTTTTGGATCCCCCGCACCGGCAGAGCATCACAGTCTGGCTGGACTTTAGCTCTTCCCCTTTAGAATTTTTAAGTTTTTTTAATTTTTTTACCAGAAAAGGACCGTTTCGGGTGGGCTTTATAAAAGGTTTGTCAGCTTTGGTCATAAAAATATCTTATTCTGCTTTTCCGATTTCACAGTAATACAATTTATCTAGACCAAATTCTGATGTAACAGGACAGGCACCACAGATACAACCTTTCTTTTCAAATTCACAGGAACTCTTTCCTCGCGCGCAGTACAATCCTTCTGATTTGTCTTTCATACACTCATTGTATGAAGGACACTGGCCACAAATGCATTTTTGAAGATTTTCTTTCGAATCATTGACTTTAGGCATGTCTTTCCCTTCCTTTCTATGATTTTTATTTTATCCTATTTTTCTCTATAAGTAAAAAACACATGATTAAACTCTTTCCATAAGAATTTCCCTATTGATTCTCTTTGTCTGGCTCGATCTACCAAAACTGATTTGAAAATTTTCTTATTGGAACCTAAAAATCATAGTGAAATTTTGATCCGTACAGATTAAAATCCACTTGCCTCAAATTTTTATTTGACGGAATGTGTTTTGTCAATGTAACATGGTCATTAAAGTCGCTCGTAAATAAAGAAAAAACAGCTAAAATGACCATAAATATTGGGAAGAAAAAGGAGGAACCGTGTTAAAAAATCACCCTAAAGGTTTGATTGTTGCGTTTTTTACCAACATGGGAGAGCGGTTTGGCTATTACACCATGTTGGCCATTTTTGTCTATTATATTCAAGCCAAATTCGGTTACACCGCTACCCAAGCCGGAGCTGTTTACGGAACTTTTCTCTTTGGTATCTATTTCCTCCCCTTATTAGGTGGATGGCTGGCTGACCGGGCGCTGGGATATGGAAAGACTATCACTCTGGGTACACTTCTGATGATCCTGGGATATGGGATCATGGCCCTTCCCGGATTCGGCCAAGTGATTCTTTTTATCGCCTTGGGCATCATATGTCTGGGAACAGGATTTTTTAAGGGAAATCTTCAAGCCCTGGTGGGAAATCTGTATGATGACCCAAAGTATGAAAAAAACCGGGATTTTGCCTTTAATATTTTCTACATGGGGATAAACATTGGTGCCTTTTTTGCACCTCATGCTGCAACAGGAATCAGCAACTGGATTCTCCATAAATCTGATCTCACTTACAATGCCAGGATACCTGCTCTGGCACATCAGTTTCTGGACGGAGCTTTAACAGATACCTCAGAACTTCTCTCTTTAGCTAAAGCCCAGATGGGCAGCGCTTTCACAGACCTGACTTCCTTTTCTCAACTGTATATCGATACACTGAGCAAATCCTACAATGCTGCCTTTGCCATCACAGCTTTAAGTATTGTGGCCTCTTTTCTGATATTTGTCCTTTTCAAAAAATATTACAAGCATGCTGACCTTACAGAAAAACAAAAAGAAGCTTCTGAAGAACATAGAGATAAAATGATTCATCTGACCAAAAAGCAAACTCGAGACCGGCTTTTCGCCCTGTTCTTTGTTTTCTTTGTGGTCATTTTCTTCTGGATGAGCTTCCACCAAAACGGGTTCACACTCAGCATGTTTGCCAGAGACTATACAGTCAGTGAGGTCAGCCGAGTCACTTATACCTTTTTTAATCTCGGATCGTTTCTGCCCTTCCTGGCCGCTATCGTGGGGCTGGTCCTGTTGATCAGGAAAAAATCCAAGACCTCAACCAAAGTCGCAGGCTTGGCCCTTTTAGTTGTAGGGGGCCTCATAACCTATTTTGTGGTCACTGGATTCAAACCCTCCATGTCCATCAGCCCCCAACTCTTCCAGCATTTCAATCCCATCTTTATTGTGTTTCTGACTCCCGCCATCATAGGATTTTTCGGTTTCCTTCAAAAACGGGGAAAGGAACCCAGCACCCCTAAAAAAATTGGGATCGGGATGATCATCACGGCATTCTCTTTTGGGATCATGATGATCGCTTCCAGAAACCTTCCAGCCCCGGCTGAACTTCAGGGAAGTGTCTCCCCTATGCTTATCTCTCCTTACTGGCTGATCGCCACTTATTTTTCTGTGACCATCGCTGAACTCTGTCTCTCCCCCATGGGAATCTCTTTTGTCTCCAAAGTCAGTCCCCCCAAGTATAAAGGAACCATGCAGGGCGGATGGTTGGCTGCCACAGCCATAGGAAATGCTTTGGCTGGTTTTATCGGCTATTTCTGGGATAGATGGGAAATCTGGCAGTTCTTCCTTCTCTTGATTGTGGTGTGCTTTATTTCAGCAGCTCTCATCTTCTCTGTCATTAAAAAACTGGAAAGAGCATCAGAATCATAAAATTCTGCCACTCTGAGTAAAAAGTATCTGAGATGATTCTCTCAGGAATTTTGAAAAAATTAAAATGAAGCAGCGAACTTTACCTAACCTGTTTAAGAATTCAGCACAATATTTTGGCAGCAACATTCTGCTTTGGGAAAAAAACGGATCCCGATATCAGGGAACAACTTATTCTGAGATGGAAAAACTCATGGAGGATTTTTCAGCCGGTCTTATCAGTCTGGGTTTGAACAAAGGAGACCGGGCCGCTCTGATATCAGAAGGCAGAAACGACTGGGTTTTGAGTGAACTGGGAATCCTTTTTGCAGGTGCTGTGAATGTCCCCATTTCCATAAAAATCAATGACCTTCAAGACCTTAAATTCAGACTCGCCCATTCAGGATGTAAAATGGTCATTGTATCCAAGAGCCAAGCCCATAAAATAAGGGAAATCAAAAAAGACCTCCCTGACCTTGAAAAAATCATCATCCTCGATGAAATGGAAAAATGGGAATCTGAGGAAATTTACTGGGATGAAGTCCTATCTGAAGGTCAAAAGTTTTTGAAATCTAAAAGAGATGATTTTGAAGCCACCTGGCAGTCTATTAAAGAAAATGACTATGCCAATATTTGCTATACCTCGGGAACCACCGCTGATCCAAAGGGAATCCTTCTCACTCACAGAAATTACACCGCTAATATCGAACAGTCTAATTCCCTAATTTCATGCCCAGAGTATTATGTCACGCTGCTCATTCTTCCATGGGACCATGCCTTTGCTCACACCTGTGGTATTTACACCATGATGAAAAACGGAGCCAGTCTGGCTTCAGTAGAACAGGGAAAAAGCGTCTTAGAAACCCTGAGGAATATTCCAAAAAACATCAGAGAAATTCAGCCCACCATTATGCTGAGTGTCCCGGCTCTGGCAAAAAATTTCCGAAAAAACTTAGAAAACGCTATAAGAAAAAAAGGGGCAAAAACCGAAGCTCTTTTCAACAAAGCGTTAAAAACAGCCTATGACTATAACGACAACGGCTGGAACAGGGGAAAAGGGCTCAAGAGAAAGTTAAAAAGGCCTCTGCTTTTACTCTATGACAAACTCCTCTTTAAAAAGATCCAAAAGAATTTTGGAGGACGTCTGGAATTTTTTGTAGGAGGAGGAGCTTTATTGGACATTGAACTCCAGAAGTTCTTTTATGCCATAGGAATCCCCATGTTCCAGGGATACGGGCTCACAGAAGCAGCCCCTGTTATTTCATCCAACTCACCTCAAGTGCACAAATTGGGATCCTCTGGAAAAGTGGCTGAAAATTTAGAACTCCAAATAAGGGATGAGAGCGGCAGTCCCCTTTCTACAGGAGAAAAAGGAGAGATAACCGTCAAAGGCGAAAATGTGATGGCCGGCTACTGGAAAAACGAAAAAGCAACCCAGGAAGTGCTGAAAGATGGATGGCTGTACACCGGAGATTTAGGATACCTTGATGAAGATGGTTTTCTCTTTGTTCTGGGAAGACAAAAAAGTCTTCTTATTGGAAATGACGCTGAAAAATACAGTCCTGAGGGAATTGAAGAAGCCATCACCGATAATTCCGAATACATCGATCAGATGATGCTTTATAACAACCAGTGTCCCTACACTGTTGCGCTCATTGTCCCCAATAAAGAGGCTTTGCTCAGATGGCTGAAAAAACAAGAACTGTCCTGCAAAACACAACAAGGACAGGATGCGGCTTTAAAGCTGATCCAAGAGCAAATAAACGCTTTCACCACCGGAGGGGAGCATGAAATCATGTTCCCTCAGAGATGGCTGCCTTCAGCGGTGGCTGTGCTGGGAGAGCCTTTCACCGAAGAAAACCGAATGCTCAATTCCACTTTAAAAATGGTGCGCCGCCGGATCACAGACCAGTATAAAAACCGAATCGATTTCCTATACACTCCTGAAGGGAGAGATATCTGCAATCATCAAAATAGGACTATTGTGTCCCGCTTTACAGAGTCTTAGGAAAAATCAATCATCCACTGAACCTATAGATCCTTTACTACTGGATAATGAATTGGCTTTTTCTCTGATTTTCTCCGAGATCCATTCTGAAGAATTTTCCATCTCCTCTGACTTTGGCCCTGAACCATATGAATCTGCTTCCCATGTTTCACCAAGGCAATGGGATTTGCGTCTTTGGCCTTGAATACATCCACTACCAAATGATAAAAATAAGCTTCCGACCTCTTTGTCGTCCCTTCTTTTTCTTCTCAAAGCTGCATCTAGTTTCTTGCAAAGTTGTTTTTGCTATACTTATATTTTTCAGACTATTCTTTTCCTCTGAGCTAAATAGAGAGACTCTTATATGTTAATAAGGCTACAGCAGTTCAAACCAGCTATCTTTAATTATCCTTTTGATTCGATTCAACATCTAATCTGTTCTTATCTCAAATCCGAAAAGACCAGTATCTTCACTTTGCTAAGCAATCCCCGCGGCATTCAGTCTTCTGCATGGCTGCAATTCGTCTTGTTTAAAGGTTGTTCTCATTTATACAGAAATACTTCATCGCCCTTTTTCAAGTCAATCTCATAGATTCCACCCGAAACTTGTTTGAAATCGAGCGGTCTATTGCCTTTAATCCGGATCTGGCGTTCCATAGCTGGCCTCACCCGACATGGCTCGCCTGCCAAACTCTTGATCTGCACCCACTCAGTCTTTCCATCATGGCGTTTGGCCGAAACAAGGAAAGCACCTTCTGTTCGTAAATTACGAAACTCTACGTCTTTCCAGCAAGAGGGGATGGCAGGGAAAATGCGAATGGGCCCTGACTCATCCTTGGCTGGATCGGTCCAACTCTGGATCAGCATATTTTGTATAATATTGGCCATACCCAACGATGACTCAATACAAGGGGGGTCGAACCAGAGGGCATTGGGATAAAGGTCGTCCTGTAGCTGCTTCAAGCATTCCAACGCCTGATCCCCCAGCCCTAGGGCAGTTCCAATGGGGCCAGCATGGGCCTGCACCATAGCCTGCCGCCCCTCTGGTCCCTCTGTTCTGCGGGCCCGATCGAACGAACGTTTCAACACATCCATAGTTCCCTTCTGCTCAATATTGACCAAATAAAGCGGATAAATCATCAGCAGATTGGAAAAGTGCTGATGGTTATCCCATGACGGCTCGTCGTATCCGAGGCTGAATCCGTATTCATCAACAGGATAGTCGATCAGGCATTCGACTACTGCCTCCCATCGGGGAATTAGGGGGTCATCGATATCCAGTCGCCTGCTGGCCTTGAGCAGGATATAGCACCCCCATTTAAACAGAGAGAGGTCAAAGTTACAGTCTTTGAAGATGCCCGTCTCTGGTGAGAAGGTGGGTGGTAGGTGGAGTTTCCCACCCTCCTCTTCGACCATATGCAAGTAGAGATTGATGCTACGACGCAGCAATGGGTAGATCTTTTCCCGCAGCATGGTATGGTCCATTGAGTACTGGTACTGGCACCACATGTTATGCATGGTCCATGGGAGGTTACCCACAAGATCGTAATAGCGCATGTCCCCTTTGCGGTTTCCGATCATGTCCCACGCTACGGCAATGGGAAGATATGCGGAGTCCTCCTGCCATGCCACTGGGCACACCGCTTTGATCAATTCCTCCCTTTGTTCATGGAGCCGGTTCACCAATTCCTGCCCCTGCTCCAGCCGATTGGCCGCATAGACCGGCCAGTGCGCACACTGTATATTCCAGTCGGTAGTAAAGTAAGGCCAAGGGCCGCCCTGAAACCACATGCCTGATGTGTCAACAAAACAGCGCCCTCCTCTGGAGGTACAGCCGAAGCGGTAAATGGTCTGCCAATAAAGTGTTTCCAGCGCTTTATCAGGAATAGTGACAAAACTTCGGGGATAATAGGTATGCCACCAGTTTCGATGGGTTTTCATCCAAGAGATCCTGTTGAGTTTTAGGAAACGTTCCACATCTGAAACAGCTGTCTCGGCCGCGGTTGATTCGGGATAGCTGTTGGCAATACTGATGATGTGAGTGCGGGTCTCTTTATGAACCTTCTCACTCCAGGCTGTTGCATATTGACCTCCCGAAAGCAAGTCCTGTATCCATACGAAAACATCGCCTTTTTCTTCCCGAAGCCCTGGTGGATTGGGCTTGAAAAGTTTCAGCGTCTTGGCGTAGTGCTCGCCGTATTTTGCCGCAAACTGTTGGATACCACCTTCGGTAGTTGGATACTCTTCGCGTGTTGTTTCTGCGGGTGCTGGATGCCAGGTCCAATGGCATCCCTTTTCACCGAGGGACGGAGTCAGCTCAGTGACAATCGCCATGTCCTCGGCATGGGTGAAATGACGGATCCGGATCTGGCCCTTATCTGTATCAATCGTCCCTGTCAATTCGGCATTCCACAAATCTTTCCGCCAGTTGCATCCAGTGAGCTTACCTACGGGGTGAAGGGAAAAGTAGCCGATCATAAGACGTGGTCGACTATACGCTGTCCAGCCGTACGTTTCGTCACGATGGTCATGGACGTCCACACGGAACACCTGAAGTCTGATGGTATTGTCTGCCTGATACAGCATTGAGCCAATCATGGCATTGCCAAAATGAGGTGATTCCTGCCATCGGCTCGGCAACTTGTCAAAAGTCATATCATGCTGCTGCATGAATTGAGACCAATCAATCTTCTCTAGTTGCGGCAAATCCGTATCCGCAACCATGATTTTGCATCCGAAAAAGAGCAACAAAAGAGCGACGATCACTAATTGAAATATAAATTGAGTCTTTATTGCCACATCTTCTGCACGCATCGTGAATTGTGGTCTCATCTTGGTTTCAATCTTTCTATTCCTATTTTAGACGATTGCCTTAAGGAAAAATCTAAAACAATACGGTTATCCTCTGGAATGATTCGCAAACCTGAGCCGGGTTCTCTTGTGAATACACCTTTTATCGCCACTATAGCGTAAGGGGCTTTCTTATAAATACAAGACAATTTTTTACCTTTTATCTTGCGGAAAGGCAGATTCGCGTTCTTATCATGAGACAATTCGAGAAACCACTTGTGTTTTACGTCACCCTCTGCGGAAATGCTTACAGACGTTTCATTAAATATTATAACAATTTTGCCCTTTGGTGAATGAATGGGCCATTCTACCGTTAGTTCATCTTCAGTGCGTTCATCTACCGTTGGATCACTTCCCTTTATCTCGATTCCCCCAACAGATTTTAACCAGAGTCCCGCAACATTCTGTAAAGAACTCCAGAAAAATCCATCAACAATTGGCAGGGTATAATAATGGCACTGGCTGGATGTGCCTCTTTTTGTGAGATAATCGGATGCAACAGCCTCATCAAAAAGATGAATATCCCTGAATCGCAGGGTTCCCTGATCCCAGAGCAAATTGCCCCTGTAGAATCGAGAGTTGAACCAAACGGTTTTCTGATTCTTCCCAGAATAATCGCTCAATACAGTCACAGATGTCGGGGGAGTAACTCTGTAGTTATCCTTAAACCATTTGCCTGTCTTCCCCAGAGTATGTACGACTATTTTCCTTTCTTTATGTAATTGGGCGATTATTTTCATTTGTATGGCAAATCCCTTAGCCATCCGCTCCCAGGCAAATGAGTTCTCCTGCCCGGTTTGAGTGTAGGCGTATTCCATCGCCGCTCCATTAATAAATGCATCAAAATACCATTGGCACCAGTCAGCATTTCCACCTCCTCTCTCATATACGGGCTCAAGAGAAATAACGCGTTGGCGATTTCCTCCCAGTCCACTGTCATACTGATGAATAGGGTCACTGCCCAGCATCCTGAATATTGGAACTGGAATCTGGTTTTTAGCATGCTGAGCAGGCATATAAGCATTCTTCTTACTGGGGTAATATCCCTGGTTCCAATAGCCTCCCCACATGGTATATCCATCAGTCCCTACCTGGTCTTTACAGTTACACGATGCTACAATTCCATAGCGCTCATACATATATTGCAATGTATGAGCGTCAATGAACCATGACCCTACTGATTTCGGATAGTAGCCGAAAATTTTCTTAAAGTCGGCCATATATGTATCCGTCAGTTTTTCTCGCTCTTTCGACGAGTAACCAGTGGCAAAACCAACATCAGCATGCCAGTCCCATGGAAACCGTCCGCGCCAACAGTAACCGCTTTTCTCCACCAAAGGCTGCGGAATCTCCCACCAGGCGCCAATCTCGAACATTTCATCAGGCAATCCCTTCAGCAGCTTTTGATACCTGACATCCATAAGTGCATCATACTGCAAAAGAAAAGTCCCTTTCAGTTGATGGTGCTTCATGATTTTTATCTGCTCCACAACCGTCTCATATAGAACATCCTCCGTTATCCATTCAATCCGAGGTTCGCAAAGTCGAATGAAGTTTATTATGTTCACAATTCGAGGCGAATTATTTGCCGTATGGGCCTCTTTGACTAGGCAAACTTCGCCTGTAGTAGGCAATAACAAAAGCAAACCACACAAAATAATTCTCATTTATTTCTGTATATTACCTCTCCTGTTTTCCATTAATAGACTCTGTATGACACCCTGTCATAAGATTTCTGACAGAGCCATAGGATCTTTCCAATCATCAAGTGAGTAACATATTTTTTTACATTTCTGTCCACTGTTGCATTTGGATGAATAATAAAATATTCGTATGCATAGAAATCGGAAGATTCTGAATAAACAGAAACGTTTGTGAGAATTAAGATAGATATTAAAACAATATTACTATTTCTCATATTTTTTTTGGCAACATGCATATCATCTCATTAATTCTTTTTATTAATTCATGCTATAAATCTTGAAATCTTCCATCAAGCCATAATCCAGCAAATCATATTCAGTCCCTTTTGGCATCTTATCTTTACCGGTCCTGAAAGCAGGCGGTCTCATAAATCCCCTGGCTATGACATGATGCGGACCGAATACATTTTTCAGGCTGCCATACACCACAACTGATACTTCATTTTTGCCGGACTCGAGTCTGATCTTTTTGGTATATGGCCGTGACTGGATAATTCCCTGTCTCTTCCCATTGATAAGCACTTCTGCAACAGTGCCATTCCATTTCGGCAATTCAATTTCATAATTTCCGGAGTGATCAATAGCAATTTGTTTGGTATATTTTACAGATTCACTGTAGAATGGCAAACCTTGATTTTTCCAGCTGCCAATATTAACATCCTTTGCAGGGATAATATCCCAGCCTCTATCAGCAGGCTTTAATGAAAAATCGCCCAGAATATAAACAGGTGCAATCTCACAACGGTTATCAAAATGGTTTACTCTCAGTCTAACCTCATTCCTGCCGGTTTCTACGTATTCAGCTATATCAATGCAATTGAAATCAGGATCCAACCATGTTTCCTTAATTGATTTCACGGTTTTGCCATTTAAAGATACGTCATATAGAGAAACGCGTTCTACAACCAGCTTCATATTCGTTTTATCGACCCCAAAAGCTAAATCAAACACATAACTCACTTCAAAACGGTCTCCCTCTTTGTGCTCCTTATTTTTATCGAGAAAGACAGTTTTATACTGTACTCTCCTCCACGGATTTCCTAGTTTGTACCCGAATCGTTTGTATATCATATCTGATGCCCTGGCATAATACATGTGTCCCATATTTTTTCCCATAAGGGTTAAATTCACATAATCTATATTCAAAACATTGGGATAAAGTATTTCTACTTTGGTTTCAGGGCTGTTAACAAGGGTCTTTTTGACTTTGATTTTTTTATCAGCAGGCTTTACATGCTTTTTCTTATGGACATACACCATATAACTCCCTGCCGGAGGAAGATGAACTGAAAAGTTTAATTGATTACTCTTCTTTTCATAATATATTGGGAAGGCCTCACCGCTCTGGGGGGAAATTCCTTCAACAGAGGCCCCCTCTACACTTATTTTTGTATTTGAACTTTCTTTAAGGCTAAAGTTTGATATGAATATGATTTGTCCATCTTTCAATTGGCAACGACGATGATGTACTCTCCCGGTTCTCGAAGGAGTCATTTTAAAGTTTTCGCACAACAGGAACTCCTCCACTACCTGTTTATTTAATGAAGTTTTGTTTATCCAACTTTTATTTTCAGTAAGTCTTGCTAATTCATCGGATTTTACGCCATCAATTAATTCTAGATCTCCTCCGATTTGCAAAACATTGCTTCCCGCAGCAATATATTCCTTTAGCAATTCAAAAGTGCTCTTATCAATATTTTCCATTTTTTCTGGTACAACTACCAAGTTGTAAGCTCTTTTATTTACTACGAAATTCTTGCCTTTGATCTTACCATGATCCCTTATTACATTTTCACAACCAATATCATACTCAACCTGGTTATCCTCCAGGAACTGGATCGTTTCTTTAAAGTTGCTTCCAATCTCTTCCAGGATTTTCATACTATGCTTATCAAATGCAGAATAATACATCCAAACGGATGTAGTCGGTTCCAGAACGAGTATCTTGTTTATCTGGCGCCCTGAAGAAAGAGCAACCGAAAGTCGCGCAAAATAATCGGCCTGATATTTGTACAGATCCCAATATGGTTCATGGGGCATAAATGATGGAGGATAGTTATGTTTTCTGGCCCCTACAAGCGATAAATCAGATAAGTGCTGGTTCAGGAAGTTTACGCCTAGAGCAAACTCCCAATCACCCAGTCGTTTCATATCTTCAAATCTGAGATCCCATCCGGAACCACCATAAGTTTCACTGAGCGTTCTGTGCCGCTCAAACTGGTTGGCAATAGAGCTAAGCTCCTTAACAGCCAGATTATTACCAAATTGGTCAGGTCGCTGTTCCAATGAATTGAAAAGCATATCAATGCCGGGCATCTGATGCCATGCGTACATAGCCATATTGTCCGGGCCAGCCCAGAGATTTGGCCATATATTTTCCCAGTAGTGTCCGGTCCATATCAGGTTGTTTTCTTCAGTATATTTATACCAGGGCTTAGCCCACCTTTTAATAAAAAGATCTAACAGAACCGATTGATAATCATGTCTAACCTTTTTCCAATCCCCAGTTTCATAAGTCAATGACAATAGTTCATCTTTCAAACTATAGCCCCATTTTTCTTTAAACTCATCAAAAAGATCAGTTGTCCAGCGAATTCCAGGGCATCCAATGTGTGGTTCATCAGTAAATACTCCGGGAACATTTTTTCCAAATTCATTTCCAGCCACTCTTTCATATCTACTCATGGTTATCTCCATGAATTTCTCAGTTACTCCCTTAACTAATAAGTCAACATAAGAAAAACCGGCAAAGCTTTTTTCTTCAGTTCTGTAATTTTTCAGGTCGAAAACAACATAATCTCCTTCCTGCCCCTCCTCCTTATTTGCCCCTGATGTAATATTTATCCATTTCCCGTCATTATTCTTAAAAACAAACTTTATCCTTTCTAAATCCAGGGATAAATCTAACTTTTCCATTCTGTGGGGTATAAGCATAACACCTTGATTAAAAGAGCTTGGCATTTCGTTATAAACATGCCCCCCTGCAAACCCACTGGGACATACGTTTTCATCGTATATCCAGATATTCAAGTGCAGTTCTTTACCTTTATCTACGGCGTACTCAACCAGTTCAAACCATTCATCAGATAGATACTCGGTTTGTAAACCGATTCGCGGATGGATAAAGGCTCCTCCAATACCCTGTTTCTTGAATTCTTTCAGGCTAAAGTCGATATCTTCTTTACTGACATCATTATTCCATACCCAAAGAGGTGCGGAACGATAACCAGGTCCTGGGTCTTTAAACTCTTTAATTAATGAATCATATTCATTGATTCTGCCATGGCTAACTGTTTCAGTTTCTGTATAGCATGCTGAAATGGCCATAACAATTGCTAAAAATAAGATTTTGATTTTCATCAGTTTTTATTCTCACTTCCAATCAGTAGCTGCAAATAATTTGGTTTTACAATCATGAGACACTTCATAATTGATCGCTTTGAGTCAGTTTTATGTCTTGTCTCTTTGTTATTCAACACTGAGATTATCAAAATATCCAGTATTCCAACCTGTTCCCAAAGCAATCACTCCGTTCTTATGCGTATCATCTTTAATTGTAGTAACTATTTTTCTATTGAGTTTAACTTCAATGATATCGTTTCTGAATGACATGATGAGCTTATTCCATTCATTTAAATTGATTTTTGCATTGCCCGAGGACAGAGTTCTCTTTTGTATTTGCAACTCCCAGTCTCCTTTATGATTGACCTTGAAACGATAACCGGAAAGATTCCACCCCTCGGTTTTGTTAAATCTTCCCCATAGAATGACAGAACCGGAACCTGGCACCATCACATCTACTGAAACAGTATAATCCTTCCAATTTATATCTCCCACAATTGATTGCGGAAATTCATAATTTCGCCATAAAATTCCCTGGCTTGGCATTTTCTGTTGCAGGGATCTGCCTTTTCCCAGAGGATTTTCTACTACCTCAAATCTTCCATGCTGATCACAAAAATATTTGGCTGTTTTATATAAATCCACCTGTTCAAAATCTTCGCTATACGGAAATGGAAAATCAGTGTTTTCAGGTATTAGTGAAGGGGCAACTCCTTTTTTTTGGTCTTTTGTTGTAGTCAGCGAATACATGGTATCAGGAATAAGTGTGATTTCAAATTTACCATCCTTAACCATAATATCTTCTTTTTTCACAAATTCTTCCTTTTTAAAAGTTGATTGCCATACAGATAGATTATTTTGTGACAAATCATCAGAAATTGTAAAATACACCTTATTTGGTTCTTTTGCATCCATAGTTTCTATAATGATGCTGTAATCGTTGGTTTTATCCGACTTCAATGTGGAGACCGAGAATCCCTCTTGAACATATGCCATAGAGTTAAAACTTTTGCAGGCACTGTTAATGTACTTCCAGCCCGGTTTTGCAAACTGGTTGGTGTGGGCAAGGATCCATAGCGTAGGTTGAAGTTCATAATATCCGGACCAGGGAGTGTTCGCTTTCATCAAACCAGATTCAGGTGCTGGCAAAAAATCGTGATAGGAAGTAATGACACTCCAGGAGATTACTTTGGTAATTCTGCCCTGTGAATAAGCTCTGTTATTCCGGGCATGGGCTGCCGCCGCATACCAACCATCACCAGAACCGTGGGCTTCCCCATCCCAAAGTGGAATGCCCAGTTTTTTGGCGTTAGAAGGAGTAAAAAAATTGATAGAGGCAGTAGTGTGGGCATTTATCACATCAACATCCTTAAACAGCTCCGGGTCTTCCTTTGTCATATCAGCAATTTTCCATTTCTTATGTGGCTCCCATGAATCACCAGCATCTATTTTTACCTGCTGTAAGCCATTTTTATCAAGTGCGGAGCGAAGAAGTTTTATATATTCAGCATCCAGGTCCTTTTCATTCCAAATTCCAACATAGTCAATGTCCAGATTATGGTATTTCTTCATGCCCATAATCCAGGCTGAAACAAATTCAGCATTGCCTTCTGAAAAGAAATTTCCCTTACCAATCCATCCCGGTGCACCCCATTGAAGCCCCTCCAAAATTATATCAGGATTTCGTTTCTTGGCTTCTTTCATCAGCCACCACTCATACCCACGGAAAAAATATTCAGGCTTAGGATTCTCAAACTCCTCCCGAGTAATGGCGTGGCTTGGTTCAGAACCATCAGTTGAGTTTACATCTCCGCCTATTTCCACTTTAAGGTGGTGAAGATTAGCTCCAAATTTGGGTTTAAATAAATAGTCTAAAATTTCACTCCTAATCGGTTCCGGATAATCATAAAGTAATCTGGAAGAAGCACCAGCACTCAAAGCACCAAATCCTTCAAAGGTTCTTCCCAATGCCTTTCCATTAATGTGAATGTGGTGTTCTAATGCCAGATCCGAATCTTCCTGCGCATAAAGATTTCCCAGAAGAAACAGAACAACACATAGAGCGAGTATAAAAAACTCTTTATTAAATTCAAACTGTTTCATTGGATTTTACTTTTTCCTCCCAAAAATAATTTTAATATATATTTATTAACCTGACCTATTCATAAAAAATGGCGATGTTTATATTATTAATTTATTTCCAGCGATTTACAAGTTTTTTCAAGGACAATGTCTTGAACATTTTTTCTGTTTATATTTTTTATTTTAATCGCCATTTTTCACCCATTGAGGCAAGCCGATCTGAAATTCAGGAATGGCTTGTGCTCGCTAAAGATTTTTAACGCCATTCTTCTTCGTTTTTCTCGGCGCCTCCGTAACCCCCCCGTCCGTGGGATATACACGGGATGTACAGTAAAATGTAAAATGAGAAATGTAAAATGAGAAATGTAAAATATAGAAAAAAAGCATTTAAAATATTACCTTTCGCATTTCGCTTTTTGCCTTTTGCTGTATTATGTCGCTTCAGCCACACCTGAATTTCATTAGGCTCTATATAACCTCGACTTGTGAATAATCCAGGTTAATAGATTCTGTCTATATAACAGGAAAACATTGGAATTTGGTCCTTCTGTTGAAAATTATTTCTACTCAATTTCAATAGATTTTCATTCTTTGAGCAATGATAACATCCATAATACATACAAGAAATAAGTCCAGTCAACCAGAAAGGAGAGAAAAGAGTTAATCACAAAAAATGAGCCTGGATAAGGATGAGAAGGAATAGAGTTCACAGCCAAAAAGTAAGGATGTCAATTTCTTTCTGTTGATTTAAAAAAAAGAATTGAGTATGGATCCTGTTTAACTTTTTCTGTTGAAAAGAGCATTGGCTTTTTCCCTTATCTTCTCCGGAGTCCATTCGGAGGGGTCTTCGATCCTGCCCACTTTGGGCCCTGGGTCAAAAGAATCTGCTTCCAGTATCATGTCCAAGGCTATGGGAGTCGTGTCTTTGGCATTGAACACATTGACTAGCATGTTGTAGACAAAATCTTCCACTCTTTTTATCATTCGCTCTCTGATTTCTCTAGGCTGACCCATGAGTTTGTTCTCAAAAGGAAGGTTCAGCTTTTTATAATCCCCTCCCTTGAGTCCTTTTTCTCCGGCATAAGCCTTCATCTTTTGCCACATCTCTTCAGTGACCCCTTCTCCTTCCAGTTTGATGAAGTTCCCGTCTTTGTCCTGCCGGGCGTTTCCATAGTCATTCACTTCTATTCCCCAGGATAGCATTTGAAGTGCAGTGGCCACATTGGCTTTGGTGGTCCGTGTCTTTTGAGCTATCTTTCGCAGCCGGTCCGAACTGTTTCCTGAAGTCCCGTGCTGAGCACCAGAGACATGATATTTTTCAATGGCTTTGTGTATCTTGGAAGTTAAGCCGACCTGAATACCTTTATCGCTCTCTTCTATTCCATGGGTAGTGCCGTTGTTGAGGGCGATCCAATCCGGAAATATATTGTGTGCGTTCAGTCCCTGTATTTGGTATAAGGCGTCCTCTTTAGTAGAGAGCCCTTCTTTTCCCTTGATTTCTCCCACTTCTGTTTCTAGTGCAGCCCATTCAGGGATGTAAGGAACCAGTTCAATATTGGCCAACAGGTTTTCATCTTCTGTAAGATGAGAAGCGTCCAGAGCCAGCGATGTCATGCCCGCTTCAAACAGAGTAGGAATTTCAGTACGGGCCGGCTCAATATCTTCTTTTTTCTTTATGGTGTAGTGGTCCGCATGAATGGCCACAGGTATAGTTATGCCCAGTTCATTGCACACGTCATCCACCTGCCTGGCGATATTCCAGTAATTCACTGCGCAATAGGCATCAGCCCCTCCCTCTGATTTGGCAATTTCAATAATAATCACTGAGTTGGCTCTTTGAGCTGCTTTTAGTGCTCCACGAATGACAAAGTGATTTCTTCCATTGGCAGCCATGGATATGGCTCCTCCTTTTTTCAAAACAGCTCTGTCAATATATCTGCCGCTCACAATCAAAGCTTTTGAGTGGGGAAAGAGTTTTTGTATGTTTGGAGGCCGGCCAATCTCTAAAGCTTTCTGGTAATCACGACTTGACAGATTTTCATTTTTATTCATCTTTTCTTCTCCTTTTATATTTCTCCATAATATCAATCCCCAACTCTTTAAGCTGCCTTGGCTCAACAACAGTTGGGGAGTCTGTCAAAAGACAAAGAGAGCTGGTTGTTTTGGGGAAGGGGATCACATCCCGTATTGATTTCTCTCCTGCTAAGATCATCACGATACGGTCAAATCCCAGAGCAATCCCTCCGTGAGGCGGCGCCCCGAAAGTTAAGGCTTTTAAAAAGAAACCAAACTTTTTTTCCTCTTCTTCTTCATCCAGCCCAAGTATTCTAAAGATTCTTTTTTGAGTTTGGATATCCTGTATCCTTAGGGAACCCCCTCCTATCTCCACACCATTGACAACCAAATCATAGGCATTGGCTTTAACCTTGAGAGAATCCTTTTCCAGTTTTGGCAAATCCTCTTTTCGAGGAGATGTAAACGGATGATGCATGGAAACTAATTTTTTCTCATCTTCACTCCACTCAAAAAGAGGGAAGTCAGTAATCCAGGCAAATTGAAATATTTTGTTGTCAGATTCTTCTTGAGATGAAAAGGTCTTCCTCAGTTCCCCGAGCACACCCAGACCAGTCTCTTTTTTGTCGGCCACCAGGAGAAGCAAATCATTTTCTTGGGCTCCTGACTCCTGCCACAGACAGGTGAAATCCTCCTGAGATAATTTTAAAGGAGACTTGAATTTATCCTCTTTTTTTATCCATATAATTCCTTTGGCGCCCAGTTTTTGTGCTTTTTTCCCCAGCTTATCCAGCTGGCTTCTGGATAGGTCTCCTTTATTTTGGACTACCAGCCCTTTGAGCACTCCTCCGGATTGAAGCGCTGTCTTTATAATATGAGAATTGACTCGGGATCCCTTTTCTGTGAGGTCTTGAATCTTCATCCTGTCTCTCAGGTCAGGTCTGTCTGTCCCGTACTTCTCCATAGCCTCCTCATAGGTTAATCGAGGAAAAGGCCGCTCCAACTTTAGATCAATGAGGTCAAATAAAGACGCCATCATACCTTCAGTTATAGAAAACACGTCTTCCTGTCCCACAAAACTCATCTCTATATCTATTTGGGTGAATTCCGGCTGTCTGTCAGCTCTTAGGTCTTCATCCCTAAAACACCTCACTATCTGAAAATACTTGTCAAATCCAGAAATCATAAATATCTGTTTGAAAATCTGCGGAGATTGAGGAAGAGCAAAAAAACGTCCTTTGTATTCACGGCTGGGAACCAGATAGTCCCGGGCTCCCTCAGGCGTTGATTTGGTCAAGAAAGGCGTTTCAATCTCATAAAAACCTTGCTTATCTAAGAAATTCCGAACTCTCATCGTGGCCTGGTGGCGGAGCTTTATGTTTTTCTGCATGTGAGGTCTTCTCAAATCCAAATACCTGTATTTAAAACGCATCTCTTCTGTTGCTTTAACCGGATCTGAAACCACAAAGGGAAGAGTGTCACTTTCGCTGAATACTTTTATTGCCTTGGCTTGAATTTCAATCTCTCCTGTGGGAAGTTCAGGGTTTCTCATGTCTTTCTCTCTGGGTTTGACAACTCCCTTGACCCCCACTACATATTCCATCCGAACGGTCTTTGCTTTATTGATGAGGCTTTCTGCCTCTGAAGAAATAACCACCTGAACAAGACCCTGTCTGTCTCTTAAATCTAGAAAAACAAGATTCCCTATGTCTCTGACTTTATTGACCCAACCAAATATGACCACTTGGCTGTCCATATTTTCTATGCGCAGCTCCCCGCAGTAATGGGTTCTTTTCCAATCTAATTTAGCTTTGGATTTCATGATTTCTCCTATAATGGTTGGGCAAATAATTTATATTTATGAAGTCATTCTTTTTAAAGCCTCTTTTTTGGTGACTTCCTCTTGCTCTCCGGTTTTCATGTCTTTTAATTGGTATTTCTTTTTTTTAACCTCTTCTTCTCCGATCACCAAGCTCCATGTGGCCTTCAATTTATCGGCCCGGCTCATCTGTTTTCTCAATTTTCTATCCTTATACTCAAGCACACATTCCACTCTATTGTCACGAAAAAATTTTGCCAGTTCCATGGCGACTTTCTTGGCTCTCTCTCCCATGTGCACAATATAAAGGAACTTTTCAGGTTCTTTAAAATCAGGCATGACTGTTAAAAGCCTTTCCATTCCCATAGCAAACCCTATACCGCATATATCAGGGCCCCCAAAATCCTTCATCATTTTGTCGTACCGTCCCCCTCCTAAAACAGCGTCCTGCGCTCCTAATTGAGATGATATGATCTCAAAGGTAGTTTTGGTGTAATAGTCCAAACCTCTCACTAGTTTGGGGTCAATGGAGTATTCTAAACCGTAAAAATCAAGAAGTTGACAAAACCGTTCAAAATGTTCCCGGCATTCATCACACAAGAAATCCGTGATTTTTGGAAACTCCAAGGCTGCATTCCGGCAGGTTTCTTTCTTGCAGTCAAAAATACGGAGAGGGTTTGTTTCTATTTTTCTCTGACAGTCTTCACAAAGCCGAGCTCTCTGTTTTTCGGCTGCAGCTTTTAATTCCTCATGATAGACAGGACGGCATTTCCAGCATCCCACAGAGTTAACTAAAATCTCTATATCTTTAACCCCAAGCCTCTTCAACAGAGTATAAGCCATTTCCACGATTTCAGCATCCACCTCCGGGTCTTTTTCCCCAAACACTTCAATATCTGCCTGATGAAACTGACGGTAACGACCTTTTTGTGGTTTATCATACCGAAACATAGCTCCGATAAAATAAAACCTCATGGGCTCGGGATTCAGATAAAGCCTGTTCTCTATGATGGCTCGAACCACAGATGGGGTGTATTCAGGCCTTAAGGATAAAGAGCGCCCCCCTTTATCCTTAAAGGTATACATTTCTTTTATTACGATATCCGAAGTCTCGCCTGTCCCTTTTTCAAATAGTTCCGTGGCTTCAAAAACAGGAGTTCTGATCTCTTTATAACCATATAGCTCAAAAATTTCCCTTGCGGTCTGTTCGGTTTTCTGCCATTTTCTTATTTCTCCGGGCAGGATATCCTTGGTCCCTTTGATCGAAGAGAGCTCCTTTTTTTTGATTCTGCTCATTTTTTTTCACCAAAAACACCTATTTTTCTGTATTTTCGATGCCTTTTATCCAGACGTTCATTGACAGACATCCCATCCAACTGCTCTAGAGCTGAATCCATTTCTTTATCCACATTTCTAAATGTATTCATCCAATCAACATGAGCACCGCCCGGAGGCTCCTTTATCACTTTATCCGCCACTCCGAATTCAACCAGATCCTCTGCTAAAAAACGGAGATTCTCTGCAGCTTGTGCCACAGCGCTTTGATCTTTCCAGAGAATGGCAGCACAGCCCTCAGGGGATATGACAGAATAAAAAGAATTCTCCAGCATCAAAAGCACATCACCGACTCCTATGCCAAGGGCACCACCACTTCCTCCTTCTCCGATAACCACATTCACAATAGGCACGGTCAGCTTTGAAATTTGTTTGAGATTAAAAGCAATGGCTTCTGCCTGTCCCCTTTCCTCTGCTTCCAAACCCGGATATGCTCCTGGCGTATCTATAAAGGTCATGATCGGATATCTGAATTTCTCAGCCAAATTCATGATCCTCAATGCTTTTCGAAATCCTTCGGGATTGGGCTGACCAAAATTCCTTGCGATTCTTTCTCTGGTCTTTCGTCCTTTTTGATGCCCGATAACCGCCACTGTTCTCCCTCTGTAAGATCCAAAACCAGCCGCAATGGCTGGGTCATCTCCTGAACGCCGATCTCCATGAAATTCCAAAAAATCATCAGTAAGAGCCTTTGTGTAATCCAGAGTATAAGGTCTATCTGGATGCCGGGCGATTTGAACAAAATGAATGGGATTCAGCTTGGGTCTGATCTTCTCCCATTCCTTTTTGATGTCCTCTCTAAGATTTCTGATTCTTTCTTTATCGACTTTTTCCTCTTCTTCGAGTCTGTCGATTTCTTCTTTATAATTCTGGATGGCTTTTTCCATCTGATAGTAGTCTTTTTGTTTTTCCATTAGATTTCCGCTGTTTGTCTTTTATCCGTTTATTCTATAGATTTACCCAAATAAATTCAAGGAAGCCCAAGACCCTATCTTGGGTTACTGAAGATTTGGATTTATAAATTTAAGTTGGGTTTTGGTTGGGTTAGCTTCACGAAGCATCTTGAAACAAACCTCATCCCCCCAACTGAACTGAGAAAGGTATTTCCTGAGATTGTTTATGGAAGTATATTTTTTCCCATCAACAGAAAGTATGATATCCCCTTTTTTAAAGTCCTGTCCTTGAGCCACTCCCGAAACAGGTGCCCGCTCAATGACTAAATTATCAATCCCTTCTATTTTTTTAAGCGCGATACCCGAAGAGGGATAAACGGGTTTTGGCTCATGAGGAAGTCCCCAAACAAAATCTCCCAGACTCCTGGAGACTTCAATGTTTTTTTCTCCCTTGGGGACATTCACACAAATCACTGTTTTGCAAGAGAGGGGTTTTTTCTCATAGGCACGGCGGTTTATCCCGAGATTGTACAAAAGATGTCCAGAGCCTGCCAAAATCATAACTCTACTGTCTTCAACTTCAGCGGCTTTTAAGGTGTTTTTTGCCATAACCTCATCCCAAGCTGACTGGGCTCTATAAAGACCTTCAAACATCATCTGTTCATGCCCTTTCATGGCTTCTGGCATATCCATTTCACTAAAAATCGTTTTCATGAGGAGTTTGTGTTCCTGGTTTGAAAGACCTGGTTCAGGAACTAGTTCCTTCTCCTCTTTACTTAATGCATTCCACCCCCTCATTCTTGTTTTATGGATTATTTCTCTAGGAGCATTAAGAGCATAAATCGGAATCTTATATTTTTTTGTCAGTTCAAAAATATTCCGGTAGTAATTGAAGTTAAAATCCCAGTTTTCATACCACTTTGCCTGAACGATAAATTCATCTTGACTCAAAATCCCCAAACTCCATTTATTGAGCTCTTCCTGCCATCTGACATCAAACATCTCCAATCCTATACAAAGCTTGGGGTTTTGTTTATAAAGAGCTTTTGCAATCTGAAGTTGGATCTCATGCATAGGAAGGCTGTTGTGTGTCTCTCCCACATAAATGAAACGGGCCTCCTTCATTTCATGGATCATCTCTTCAAAGGACACTGACTTTCCTTTTTTCGCTGAGTAGATTTTCCCTGGCTCTATGATCAATGACTTCTGTTTATGATTGGGATTCCCTATTTGAAGCTGGAGGGTTTTATTTTTTTCCTGGGCAGCCAGGCCGTACGCACAAAATGACAGCATCAAAAATAAAACAAACATTTTATTACGGAACATTTTTTCCTCCTGTGAAAACAAATCATATCACTGAACCTTTTCTGAAACAACAAACTTATGTTCTTATGAGGCATCTCTCTTCTTGATAATGAATTGCGGTTTCATTTTCTCTATTCTAAAATAAAACCAAATAAGATTTAAAAGGAGAAAAAGGGCATGAAAATCCTCGGCCGCACTTTAATATTAACTTTCTGTTTGGGTTTGCTGGTTTTTGGAGCCTATCCAGGAAACAGCCTGAATCCAACAAAAACCGATTCCGAATCCCCTCCTCTCATCACTCCTCCACAAATCACTGCTGTCAATGAGAGCTCTGCTGTTGACAGACTGAAAGCCCAAATAGCCCGCTTCGAGAAAAAAACTGAAGGCTGTGTGGGGGTGGGGGCAATTCATTTAGAATCCGGTCAATCCTTTTACTATAACAAAGATGTTCGCTATCCCATGGCAAGCACCTTTAAAATACCCATTGCGGTTAAGCTTTTATCTCTGGTTGAAAAAGGAGAAATACAGCTTTCAGATATGATCGAAATCCAAAAAAGCGATCTCCATCCTGGGAGTGGGACCCTGTCCCGGCTGCTGGACGATCCAGGAGTAATCCTGTCCATCCAAAATCTTCTGGAATTGATGCTGCTCATCAGCGACAACAGCGCCACAGATGTTTGCCTGAAAATTGTGGGCGGACCAGAATCCGTCACTCAAAAGATGCGGGATAGTGGGATTACGGATATGGACATCAACCGCCCCACTCATGTTCTTATTTCCCATTATTTGGGAATCACATCAGCCAAAGAAGGAGAGCCTTTTTCAGAGCAAGAATTCATGGGCAAGCTCAATCAGATGACAAAAGAAGAACGGGAACAAGCCGCTGAAACTTTCAATAAAGACAAGCGGGACACCTCCTCACCTCTAGCTATGGCCCAACTATTGGAAAAAATCTGGAATGGAGAAATATTGAGCAGAAAGAATTCAGATTATCTTCTGGATATCATGAAACGCTGTCAAACCGGAGAATCCCGGATCAAAGGTATTCTTCCAGATGATACAAAGGTCTATCATAAAACAGGTACCATAGGAGGATCCACCAACGATGTAGGCATCATGGAACTTCCTGGTGATGCTGGACACATTGCGGCTGTGATATTCATAAAAGAGGCCCAGTTGGACACTGAAGAAAGTGAAGAGGTCATTGCCCAAATCGCCAGAGCTTTATACGATTATTTCCTCTTTGCTTCTGAATAAATTCTCAAATAATGCTGACATTCCCTTCTCACTGGGGTTGGGGCTTCTTTAATCTCAACCGGGGCAGTTAGCGTCCTGCCTGTTTCCTGTCGTCTTGGTATTCTGGTCCGTACTTTTGAATGTGATGCTTTTCTTTTTTCTCAAACAAGATCCTTTGCTCCTATGAATTATCTAATCTGGATTATTTAGGCTTATTATTATCTCCCTCCCTTGGTTAGGAGTCGGTCTTTTTTAGAACTTACTAGAAGTGAGCTGACTCTTTTGAGACCGAGTTTTCCCCTGACTCGGAGTCTCTTAATGGCTGCGCTGGTAATTTTTTCAGGAACTTTGGGTCTTTCCGGACCTGATTTCCTTTTAAGGCTCAAGGCATTGCTGGGACAGGTAGAAACGCACAGACCACACCCAATACAGTATTTTTCATCCAAAACTGCTTTATCGTCACCCAACTCAAGCGCGTCCATCTGGCATCTTTCCACACAAACTCCACATCCCGTGCATAATCCTTGGTCTAACTGAGCTGTAAAAGATGAAGATACGAGACTAGCAGGAGAAGGATGTCTTTTTAGATTTTTAAGCACCTGACAGCAGCAACCGCAGCAGCAGCATATATTAGCGACTTTTTTTGAAAAACTGGGCTGAAGAACAAGCCCATCATCATCAGCCTTTTTAATGAGTTCCAGGGCGTTTTTTTTATCTATCTCTCTCCCAATGCCAGCGTTCTTATATATGTCAGCACCCCTACCCATAACAAGGCAGCTTCCTTCAGGTTTTTCACAGCCCTCCCCCATTATGCGGTGTTCTTTCCGGCAGATACAAGGGGCTTCTAGAAACTTGGAATTTTTTTTGACCAGTTCCACCGCATCTTCATAAGGAAAAACTTTCAAATCATGATCAATACTTTGACCCACAGGAATTGTCCGGAGTTGGGGGGCTTTTTTCCATTCTTCAAAATCAAACAGAACAGGCACATACTCATTAAATTCCCGGATAAGGTCTGGATCCAGATCATTGACATGAAGCTCCCAGATGCCTATGACAAATTGGGCGGCCTGGAAACGTACCGGCTTAGCTTTTCGTTTCAAACGATAAATAAGACCTTTTTCAGCCATTCTTTCAAGTTCAAAGGAAACTTCCCCTTTTGGAAGCTTCGCTCTTTGTGCGATCACATTCACTTCCTCTGGAATTAAAGTAAGATTGAGTGCCAGACGAGCCTCCTCAGGAGTGAACATCCTCCGCAAAATGCGGAGCTCTACTCCGCTCTCGGTCTCAGGAAAGCCCCCTGGGAGGTCATCCAAATGAAGGGCAAGTCTTTTATAAATATCTTCTGACAACAAATCTCTCCCCTAAGCAACTACTTTCTCATTTGCTCCACCACCAACTTGTACTTTTCATGAATCATGTCTTTGTCAAAATCCCAGAATTCCTTGAGCATGGCCTCCAGTTCCTCTTCTGAGAAATAATCTTCTGAATGGGGAAAAAAGGTATCATCTTCTTTTTTTATGTGTTTGGGATAGAAATCAACCAGAGTATTGAGCTTGTCCACAATGGTTTTTAAACCGCTTCCATTTTCTACGTAACCTTTCTTTGCGTCCAACAATTCAGCCACAACCTTTCTCCCAAATTTGTGTTCCTCAATAAGCTCGTTCATAATTTTTGTGTCTTGTTCAGACATGTTTTTCTTCTCGCACTTCTGAAATAGAATATCTTCTTCTTTTCCGTGATGTGTTTTATCCGCATAGATTCGGATAAAATCAACAGCTTTGTCAATAAACTCTGGGTCTGCTTTTTTCGTTTTTTCTATCCTTGTTACTTCATCCTCAATGTTGGATATCATTTTTTCAATAAGACGGTGCTCTATCATTAAAAATCCGCGTGGCTTCATAATATACCTCCTTATCAGATATTTTTCCTACCTTTCTTCCGGGTCAATCTTTCTCTTTTTCCCAGGCCTTTATCCCATTTTTCATCCAGTCAGGCATAGGAGCATCTTTGAGGTAGTGATCGAAAAACTGCTGCATACGTATGGTCCAGTCCTTTTGGTTGACTCTTTTGCGGAGACCGTGAGGCTCTCCATTATAGTTAAACATATACGCTTCCTTTTCAAGCCTTCGCAACGCCATAATAAACTCTATTCCCTGATACCAAGGAACCGCTCCATCCTCATCATTATGCATGAACATGATGGGAGTTTGGATCTTTTCCACATAAAATATAGGAGAGTTTTCTATGTAGCGAAAAGGATATTCCCACAAGGAACCTCCAATACGGCTTTGAGTGTGTTCGTATTGAAACTGCCGGACCATCCCGCTTGACCAGCGGATTCCGTTGTAAGAGGAAATCATATTGGAAACAGGAGCTCCCCCTTCAGCAGCAGCAAATATATTGGTCTGGGTGATCATATATGATATCTGATATCCTCCCCATGAGTGCCCCTGAATCCCAATAGCTTCAGGGTCTACATAGCCCTCTCTGATCAGCATATGGATTCCCGGGAGGACACATTTCAAGGCATCCTGTCCTGGATAACCGGTATGATATTCAATATCCGGCATCCATATGATGTATCCATTGCTCACATAATAAGGCATATTTATGGAAGTGCCAGGGGAAGGATTCCGGTAATAATGAAGTCCATTATGAAGAGTCTCGTAAATGTAAACCATCAAAGGGTACTTCTTTTGAGGATCGAAATTATCCGGTTTGATCAAAATTCCTTTTAGCGGCATACCATCAGCGCTTTTAAAATCCCTGAGCTCTGCTTTTCCCCAGATGTAAGGTTCCATTTGTCGTCCTAGGTCAGTGACTTTTTGAGGATTGGATAAATCCATGCCACTGACCCATATATCCGGGTATTCATCAAAAGCCATTCTATTGAAAATTAAAGTGTCGGATTTCTCAGCCTTTCTGGGATATCCGAAATATTTATCATTCATAACAAGCTTTTTAGGAGCTCTTTTCCCCTGTATCCGGTCAGAATAAAACCCCGTGGCTATGGTTTCCTCATTGGTTGTTCGGAATAAAAGAGTTTTTTTAGGATCAATGGTTTCTTCCTCTGGATCAAGCCGGACATAACGGAAGGACAGATTGTTTTCACGGCCATATCCTTCTGTAATCATACGGGCATCTGTGCCATCTGGCTTGATCTGCCAAACATCATACTGGTCATAGATAAGTATGGAGCTGTCGTCCTCTGTCCATCCAGCAGCCCCATAAGGATAGGGAGGGCTGGGCCTATCCCAATCCTGCATATCAAAAGAGACCTCAATATCTTTGGTCACGTTTTTCACTTTTTTGGATGCGATATCATAGATATGCCAGTCTTTATCTTCAAACCAGTAAACATATTGACCCCCGGGAGATAACCGGGCTCTGGAATACAATTCCTTTTTAACCAGACTCTTTTCCCCTGTGTGAGGATCAATGGTGTACACATCATAGAAATAACCAAAGTAGGAGATGTGTTTGGCATACGGCCAAAATGTTTGTCCAAACGCAATCTTCCCATTATCTGAAATTCTGACATCTGGAATTTCATCATCCGCAAGCTTCACAAACTTTTTGCTTTTCAGATGATAAACAGACTCCCAGGTATTATCCCGCACATCATCAGCCATTTCTTTCTGCTGAGGCTGAGGCAAGGGATCATCCCAATGCCAGAGATCAAATTTAGCCTCTTCTTTTTCTGTTTCTTTCTCTTCATTTTTGGGTTCCGGGATCTCCTTAATCCCGAACATCACTATCCAACCATCCTCAGTAAAAGATATATCCGACTTGTCGCTGACTGCCATTCCTTCTGGAAAATTAGAAGTAGAGGTATGTGAAACCCAAATGGAGGCCTTCTCATCCCCTACATTCCATCCGTACAAATTAAAAGTAGGTTCATCAGCTTCATAATCATCCCGATCTGTCAAAAAAGCAAGTCGTGTTCCCTCTTCATCCATGGCTAATTTCTTGTAGTTCCCTTCCCCGGTCAAAAGAGAGGTGCTTTTTTCCTCTCCAGGTTTGATAACATAAACTCCATCCGTTTCAGGATTTTTTTCACTGGAAACCGTATAGATAAGATATTCCCCATCTTTTGAAAAATCATATTCTAATACAGACTCCCATGTGTTCTCACTCCCGTCCTCAAGAGACCGCAAGACCAGAGGAGTCCCATATTCTTTTTCTTTCTCTTTTTCTTCCTCTTCCTTTTTTTGTCCTTGCTTCTTTTCCTTTTCTTCCTCTTCCTGTTCCTTCTTTTCTTCTTTTTTCTCCGGTTCTTCCTTCAAATAAGCCACCCATCCCCCGGCTTCCTTGGGAAGCTTAAAGCTTTTTACTTTTTCTATAACATCTGTCTCTCCGGTTGAGAGATTCATAATGCCTAATTTTTTCTTGGATTTTTTATTGTTTTCTTTTTTCTTGTCTTTAGTTTTCTCTACTTCTTCCTGAGAGGGAGAAATCATAAACACCGCATGATTGGAATCATAACTGAATTGGGCATAAGCCGCCCTTTCTGAATCTGTCCCTTCCCCTGAGTAACCTATAGTATGGTGAAATTCCCTTACACCTGAAAGTTTGAGAACCACTACTTCTGCATCGCCATCCTGAGGCGTTTCCAGATATAAAATCCAATTTCCGTCAGGTGATATCTGGGATCCGAAAATGGACTTCCACGAATCATACACATCATGAGTCAGGCTTTTCTTCTGTTGAGACCAGGTAAAACTCATCAACAGAAAAAAGACCATAACCAAAACCACTAAAGATTTGCTCATCCTATGCATAGAGACCTCCTTAAATATGCTTTCAATTGTTTATATCACAAACTTAGAACATGAGCAATCAAGGTTCAGCTATCACGGGATAACTAAAAGTTTTACAGCCATGAGCCCAATAAATAGAGCAATAATCGTCCTGAATTTATTTTGTGGAATTTTGTTCACCAATTTTTTGGCGATATAAGCTCCCAAAAAAGAGATAGGAATACAGATTGCAAGAAGAATGAGTAGTGATGTTTGAATAAAGGAGCCTCCAGAAATATATTTGGCAATCCGAGTGATATCAACAAAAAGAGCTATGGCTCCGGCAGTAAAAATATAGACTTCTTTGGGGAGGTTATAGGTAGTCAGAAAAGCGCTCCGAACCGCTCCTCCGATACCAAAAATACCAGCGGAAAATCCATAAAGCGATCCTCCCATTACCCCAGTAGATATCCTCTGAGGGACTCGCCATTCTTTTTTAATGAAGAGAAAGACCACATAGGCAAGCAAAAATACAGCCAGTATCCGTTTCATAAGCAAGCCCGGAACACTGAGTACCAGTGAAGCTCCCAAATAACTTGCGATGATCCCAGGGATACCAAAGCTTAAAATGAGATTCCACCGGATACCATGTTTGAAAAATAAGACCTTCCAGATATCTCCAGCAAAGTGAATGATTCCCACAAAAAGAAGCGCCGTAGGAAGAGGGTAAAAAAACAAAATAACCGGAATCATGACTGTGGAAATACCAAATCCTGTTATGGTCCCAAAAATGGCCGCCACAAAAGTAACGGTAGCAAAAACCCCTGCATTCAAAAGCATGAATTGACTCTTATCTGACCCAAATCACTAATTCAGTATACATCAAATCTTCAAACTAAAATAGGGGAAACCCGGGATCAAATAAAATAATCCAGGAGGATTATCAGAGACTAATTTGAGTCTTTCTCTAAGGTATTGGAGAGTAAGCGGATTTTATTGAAACACATGAAAAAAACCAAGCTTAACATTCATTAAAGGCTAGGGCCCCCAGCCAAAAAGTTTGTGCTCCCGTTAATAACAAATGAAGACTAAGCGTTTATCCCTTGATTGAAGCTGAGTTTTTGATAACAAGAACATTAGACACAATCTCATAACCATCTGTTTTTCCGATTTTCATAATATCTACAGCACCTGCTGGTATAAGTAAATTGAATCCAATAAAAGTGATTGCACAAGATACCAAAAAGATTCCTATTTTTGTTCTGAATTTCATTTTATATTCTCCTTTCCTTATTTTCATTTTCACCTATATAAACGTAAATGTGGGTCAAAAAGTTGTCTTGGCGGGAAATTTAAAATCAGAATACTTCTATTTTAAGATCAAAAATGAGATTACCTTTTTGGGAAAACCAGAGAACCAATTCTTTTTTCAGATCAAATCTAAAAATCCACAATCCTTTTTTTAAAGGAGACGGGATCTGTGCTGAAAAAGAAATTCTCTCTCCCGGAGCCAGCTCCTTAGGCAGTATTAAAGTGTTGTAATCTCTTTCCACAAGTTTATGATAGGAAGTGAAAAGTTTGACTCCAAGAGAAATCCGGTGAGAATGTCCTTTAGGAACCCACGTAAAATTGCTGTTGTTTTCTAAAGTGATTTCAAGAGTTATGTTTTTCCCTCTCTTTACTTTGTTTTTTGAGGTTGAGACTCCTATATGCCCTCTGTAAATAAAGTCAGGAATGAAGATGGGTTTTTCATCTCCCTTTATAGCTTTATTTCCCTTTTTTTGCAGCACGGCATGTATGGAGGTAAGAACCGTATTGAAATACCTTAAAATGACATGAGGCCTTTTAAAAACTTCATCAGGAAGTTTGATCCAATCATCCAGGTATTCTTTTTCCACCCGCAAATCAAAGTCTGAATTGATCGAAAATCCGGCTTCTCTAAAAAGCATAAGGAGTACCTGGAAAGGAAAAACTTTATTATTTTTTATGGAGCTCCCCAGCTTATTGAGCTTGAGCTCTGTGGTCAAAAAAGCAGCCCCTCCTGGCTTCAGCACTCTATACATCTCCTTCAATGACGTCAAAATCTCTCTCTCAGAGCCAAAATGCTCAATGGAAGAGGAAGAAAAAATAAAATCAAAGGAATGGTCATCGAACTCCAGATTAAGAGCATCCATCTGCATAAGGTGTAACTTGTGTTCAGGATAGGGAAATGGAGCGTATTTTTTTGCGGATAAAGGGATATCCGCCTCATCCTCTCCTCCGAAAAAGTCTCCTTCGTACAGGTCAATTCCCACCACCTTCCTCACCTTATATGTCAAATAATAAACAAGGTTCTCTCTTCCGGCTCCTACTGCCAGACATATAGAATCTGGAGTCAAAAATTTCATTTGCTTAAGCGATAAAATAATCTGCACATGTTCCCAGGCTTTTCGGTGGAAACTCGCCTCATCCAAGCTCACCTTTAGTTCAGAGGAAGCCCTTCCCCAGATAGGATTAGTAATGTCAGCAACCTGACAGATCTTATTTAAAGGAATTCGGTTCTTCCTCTCTTCCCTCAAATCATAGGTAGAAATTACTTCAAAAAGAATTCGATCAAACAGCTTCAGGAAAAAATAGTAGAACCTGTTTGAAAAAAAAATGCGCCCCCACAGATGATATTTGACCTTTTTCCAGATCGTGGGTTTCATAAATAAGTTATTTGCTTTGTAAAAAAAACATTTAAAAAGGATAGATCTTTATGGCTTTGTTCACAAAAAGGACCACTATTCCGGCTAAAGGAGGCAGCAGTATTCCCCCGATTATCCGGATTGCTGAAAACTTCCATCCGATAAAAGCGATCTCATAAGGAATTCTGCTTATCCCGATAAGAGAAGCAGCCAAAACCATAGTCACTGTCGAAGCAATGCCAGCTCCTTTAGAGATCAAAGAGGCAGCTAAAGGCAGGATAACATAAGGGGCTCCTGGGATTATGCCCCCGATCCCCCATGCCACAAGAATGCCTTTATAACCGGCTTCTGTACCCAAATACTGGGAGATAATTTTGGTGGGGACAAGCACTTGGATCAAACCAGCTACTCCTATCGCTATAAGCAGAAGCAGTCCCATTTTTTTCAGCATCAATAATCCCTGCTTGACTCCCTCACCTGCTGCTCCAATCCCTTTGAAATACCAAGCTGCGGCGAAAAGCACAACAAAAAGAATCGCCATGATAATGGTGTTGACTCTCATATCACTCCTTTCTTTTTCTTTGTATTCCTGTCTATCTTCTTCACAGTCCTGTTTTTATATGACCTGCGATTGAATCAACAAAAGAAATCAAATCCTGTGATGGAGGGACAAAGTTTGTTCTTATTCGAGTATACCCGTTCTTTTTCTCTGGGATTATCTTCAGGTTCATTTTCAATTCCTTTAGAGGACTATACAACCATTTATGTTTCAGCTCATAATCCATGCTGAGCTTCCGAGACAGGTAGACATCACCTTTCCATAAAATATCTAATGTCTCGCCGTCCATAAATGACTTTTTCTTCAATTTCATTTTGGTGTTCTTGATTGATTCATCTCGCAGGTGGAATGTATTTTTGACAATATATTCCAAAAAATAGTTTACTCCATATTGGCTGGTTTCACTCATGAGAAAAATAAAATCAATATCCCTTTTTTTTAACTTAAAAATACTTTCTGCTTTTTGTCCCCAGGATAACTTCTTTATAAAATGGATCCGATAATCATCTTTTTCTAGTTTCTCAAAATCAATTCCTGCGTCGCCAAGTTCTTTTGAATAGTCTTTTATTTTTTGGGCACTTCTTTTTTTTCTTTTAGAAATAAAAAAAGGAAGCAAAAATGCAGTTAAAAACACCACAACCGCAGGAATGATATTACTCCACTCCATTTTATTCCTCTATATTTAACCTGACCTATTCATAAAAAAAATGGCGATGCTTTTATTATTCATTTTGTTTCAGCGATATGCAATATTATTTTTGGAATAATGACTTGAACATTTTTTCTGTTCATACTTTTTATTCACATCGCCATTTTTCACCCATTGAGGCAAGCCGATCTTACTGCATCTGCTTTGTTACAGGGCATTCGTAGTGAAGGACCACCACTTCATGCCCTGCGCCTTGCATCTGCAGCAACCTCAACTTGTGAATAATCCAGGTTAAATATTTAAAGATATATTCAGGGTAACGTCTCTCCCTTAGCTTAATTCCTCAGGTAAAGCTGTCACAAACAAGTTCGGTCCTGCGGGAATCCTAAAAGTGGGGGAAATAGGAAGAAGCCATTTTGGTCTAAAATTTGGTATATTATAGATTTGAAGGAAGCTGCCCCCCCAGGTATTCTAGCAGAGCTCATTACAGACAAAAAAATTTCATGGGGACTGTACGCAAATCTTCCCATCTATTATGATCCCTATCAAGCCACGAAGATATCAGGAAATAGCGGAGACTATTTTGAAGGAATATCAAACTCCCAACCCCAAATATGAAGCCCTCTTCAGTTTCATGCTCGGATAATCTTTAACTGGTGAATCTCCGTCAAAAAACTCTCTAACAATAAGGGGTTAGATCTGCCATCACAGGTCACCCTTTTAGAGCATATTCTCTTTAAAAAAATCCTCCCTCTTGAGGATTGAACTTTGAGTGATATAGTCTAAGATAATAACCACAGGCAGAAACAAATGTCGATTTATTCAGCAAAAGGAAAAAAAAGGATTATTCTGTATGTTTTTTTTGTGGTTATTCTTCTTTCATGGACCTCTTTTGCACACCAAAAAAAAATTGAGATAACCGCGGAAAAAGCCAACGTATATCTCAAACCAGATACTAGCAGTTCAAAAATTGGCGTCCTTAACAAAGGGGATGTCGCCACCTTAGCTTCTTCTATAAAAATCAAAAAAAATTGGTATTATATCTATTTTAGCTCCGAAAATTCAGATTTCACTTCATCTGGTTATATACTTGAATCTTCAACAAAGAAACTGTTTAGTGTAACCAAAATTTTATTGATAGATGAGGAAAAAAACCAAAAGAATCCATATGAATACGGAGTCCATTTCAGGAACATACGCTGGGGAATGAGTCCAATACAAGTCATTTTCACAGAGGGACAGCCATTAAGCAAGGAAGAATCAGGCAAGTCAAAAACTCTAAAATATGAGTCAAGCCTCTTAGACATGAACTGCTTTTTAACGTACAGGTTCTCCGAAAACAGTCTGATCGAGGCTAAATACTGTTTTCTCAACAAATACTCTGCAAACACTCCCCATATCCAAGATCATCTCTCCTTAAAAAAAGCATTAACACAAAAATACGGAAAACCCAAAAAGGAAAGGACTCGTAAGATATCCCTTTCAGGGAAAAACAACTCAAACTCTAACCATGATTCCTCCTGCCCCCATATTTTGTTGCAAAGAACCTGCTGGCAAACCAAGGAAACCAGGATCTGTTTGAACCTTTACCAAAATAAAGAGCACATCAAAATGGAATTAGAATATACTTCCCTCAAATCCAATAAACTTGGATTAAGAGCATCCTCAAATAGTGTGCCCGACTTTTTGCCGGCTCTTTAGGGTAATCTTTTTATGCCATTTAAAAAGTAAACCCCAGCTAAATCTTTCAGTAATAGCTTTTTCCCATCGAATTCTATAAAATTATTCTAATTTAGAGAACAGTCAGCGGCATAAGTGGTTACAGACTATGTCACTATGAATAGACCAGGTTAAGAGAGAATACAAGGAAATAGAAATAAAAATGGATATAAAATCAAACAAAAGGAGGATTTCAAATGAAGCCGTCTATTACAGTCAAAATGAGTATAATTCCAGTGGTCTTTTGTGTCGCGATAATTACGGGTGTTCTTTTTATTTCTTGCCAACAGGCCACGGAACAAGATATTTCCAGTGAATGCGAGTATTTGAATTTCCGAACACCTGGAGAGGTTCAGGCTGGAGGCGTCCGTATGATCGATTTGGAAGAAGGATACCGTGTATGGACCAAACGTTTTGGCAAAAGCCCCATCAAAGTATTGTTGCTCCATGGAGGACCTGCCGCTACCCATGAATACATGGAGTGCTTTGAAAGTTTTTTCCCAAAAGCAGGTATCGAGTTTTACCATTATGACCAATTAGGATCCTATTACTCTGATCAGCCCGATGATGACAATTTGTGGTCAGTAAGCCGTTTTGTAGAGGAGGTGGAACAAGTCCGTAAGGCTTTGGGTCTAAACAAGGATAATTTCTTCCTTCTGGGGAACTCCTGGGGTGGTATACTGGCGATGGAGTATGCATTAAGATATCAGAGTCATCTAAAAGGAGTTATCATATGCAATATGACTGCCAGCTTCCCAAAATATGCGGCCTATAACGCAAAACTGCGAAGTCAAATGGATCCATCTCTTATTGAGACCCTGGAGTATTATGAGTCAAGGGGTGATTATCAGAATCCCAAGTATCAGGATTTGGTATTCAAGGAATATTACAATAAGCACATCTGCCGTCTTGAAGAGTGGCCAGAACCATTGGTAAGGAGTTTTGACCATATCAATCAGCACGTTTATGAGTATATGCAGGGACCCAGTGAATTTGTGCCTGGTGGCATCTTGAAAGACTGGACTGTATGGGATAAACTGTCAAAGATCTATGTTCCAACCCTAACAGTGGGGGCTAAATATGACACCATGAATCCAGAAGAAATGAAAGAAATGAGCCAGCTGGTACAAAACGGTCTCTATTTATACTGTCCGAACGGCAGCCATCTGGCTATGTGGGATGACCAGCAAGTCTTTATGAATGGTGTCATCGATTTTATAAAAGACGTCCATAACAGCAATTTCTCTGCAAAATAAAAAGTCAATCATCTATGTTCTTTTCTAATTGCTAGGGATCCCTGTCCCATTAAAAAGGGTAAAGTGCTCATTCCGAGAACCAGAGTCCATCCTTTGAGCCCAGGATCCACTAACCTCAGAACTGTAGCCAGAAAAGGAACGTAAACAACCAAAACAAGCAAACCTATACACAGGGCTAAGGCACCCCAGACATATTTGTTGCGGGTGATGTCATTCAGGAACAAATTCGAATTCTTGTCTCTCATGTTAAAAACATGCCACAATTGAGCAAACGCCAAGGTAAGAAAAGAAATCGTCACAGCGCGCTCCTTTGCCATTCCAAAACACACCAGTGCTAATGCCAAGACTCCCAGAACTGAAGCAGTGATCATAAATCCATATCCCCCTATAGAAATCCAGTGGCCACGGGTGACAATCGGTTCTTTGGAGTCACGAGGGGGGTGCCCCATGATATCAGGGTCTCCTTCCCCTGCGCCCAGGGCCAATGCAGGAAAAACATCTGTCACAAAATTAAGAAATAAGATCTGCAAAGGCAGAATAGGAAGGGGTGCATTCACCATGGATGCAAGAAAGACAGTGAGTATCTCACTGATATTGCATGATAGGAGATATATCACAAACTTTCGTATATTGTTAAAAATAACTCTTCCCTGTTCTACAGCAGAAACAATGGTGGAAAAGGCATCATCTTTAAGCACCATGTCTGAGGCTTCGCGGGCTACCTGAGAACCTCTCTTCCCCATAGCAATCCCTATATCTGCTTTTTTCAAGGCTGGAGCATCATTAACCCCGTCCCCTGTCATAGCCACGATATTTCCGTTTTTCTGGTACAAATCAATAAGATCCAGTTTCTGTTTGGGACTGATCCGGGCAAATATGGAAGTACGGAGGAGGTGATGAATCTTTTCTTCACTCTCTAATTCATAAACACCCAGAATTTCTTTGCCATGAATCACCTCGGCATTATCCTCGCTCACTAATCCCACAGCTAATCCAATATTGCGTGCAGTAATTTCCTGATCTCCGGTCACCATAATGGTTTTAATCCCCGCTTCTTTACAAGACTGAATGGCGTCAGCAACCTGCTCCCTTGGCGGATCCAACATTCCAACCAATCCCACAAGGACAAGTTCTTCATAAGGATTTCCTTTTACGGAATCAACTGTTTTGGTGGCTAAAGCCAGCACACGAAGTCCCTCCGTAGCCATTTCTTTGTTTTTTTCAATCCATTGTTTGCGGGTTTCTTCCTCCATTTCCACCTGCCCTTCTTCTGTTTGAAAAAAAGAGCAAACCCCAACCACATTCTCTGGCGCGCCCTTAACCGCGACTCGATATTTTTGTTTCTGTTTATGATAAGTGGCCATCATCATCACATCAGAATCAAAAGCAACTTCATGCTCCTCTGGTAATTTCTCAATAATTTCGTTCCGATTCATTCCAGCCTTTGCCGCAGCAACCAGCAGAGAAACTTCCAGAGGTTCTCCCACGGCTTTATCTGCATCATAAGATCCATTTTCAGGTAAAAAAGCATTGTTGCACAGCAGTCCTGTTTCCAGTGCTAGTTTCAAAACTTTATCATTCAAGGGTTTGATTAATTCCCCCTCTTTATAAAACTGCTTGTTGACCTTGATCTTTCCTGATTCGAGCCTTATTTGGGTCACTGTCATTCGGTTTTCAGTAAGAGTGCCGGTCTTATCAGTAAAAATTATGTTTGTCGAACCTAATGTTTCCACAGCCGAAAGCCGGTTGATCAAAGCATTCCGTCTAGCCATTCGCCACATGCCCCTGGCTAGAGCAATGGTGGCCACGATGGGAAGTCCTTCAGGAATCGCGGCTATGGCAAGGGCAATCGCTGTTTCTATCATAAGAAAAGTTGGCTTTCCAGCCATGATGCCACTACCAGCCACCAATGCAGCAATAAAGAGAGTAATCCATATGAGTTTATGTCCCAGGGTGTTGAGCTGGCGTTCCAGCAGAGTGGTCTCATCTCCTGCTCCTTCCACCAGCGATGATATCTTCCCCAGCTCGGTCTCCACTCCTGTTTGAACCACCACTCCTTCCCCTGAACCTCGGGTTATGGCGGTTCCTTTGAAAAGCATATTGTGCCTTTCTGCCAGAATGGCATCTTGTTCCAGAGTTTCGGTCTCTTTGCTCACAGGAACAGATTCTCCTGTAAGAATGGATTCATCAGCTTGGAGTTTGGAAGCTTCGAACAGACGAACATCCGCAGTCACTACATCTCCCCCTTCTAAAATCACGATATCTCCCGGAACGATTTCCTCAGCAGGGATTTCTAGAACTTTTCCTTCACGACGAACTCTTGCCGTCACTCCTCCTAACTTCTTTAAAGCCTCCATGGAACGTACAGCTTTTAATTCTGTGAAAAACCCCATCAATGCATTGATGGCGATAACAGCAGCTATAGCAATCCCTTCGATAATCTCATTAAAAACAAAAGATAAAACCGCTGCTGTGAAAAGCAACCCAATGATAAGGCTTTTGAATTGATTGGCCCAAATCTCCCAAGTACTCTTTTTTTTCGTTTCTCTTAAGCGATTGAGTCCGTATTTTGTTTTTCTCTTTTGAACTTCTGCTTCACTAAGTCCTTTTTCTGGGGAAACATTGAATTGCTTCAGGATTTTTTGGGACGAATGGGTCCACCATTTTTGGGCTGAAGAATCAGACATATTCTTTTCTGCGCAACCACCGAAATCTTGAATTCATTTGAGACGTATATCTTAACAAAATGCTGTTGATTTTGAAAACCATACAAAAAAAACACTTCCAAGAGACAGCAGACTCGAAAAAAGATGAGTGGGGAATAAATCCTTAGGGTATCTCCCTATTTTGAAGCAGGTTATATAAAAAAGGACGTTTCCCTATCTTAAAAGAAACTTCAGGGAAACGCCCTTGACATTCAGCTATTTCTGTTCACTGCTTTTATCTTCTTTTCCTTCCTTTTTTCTTTGGACATATTCCTGATATCTGGCTTTGCCTTCATCTCTCCAGAACTGTCTGAAGTGTTTCCAATCACCAACTTCTTTTCTGTCTTTCAGATGATCCCACCTGGAATGAAATCGATCATGAAAATGATCTGATGGCTCTCTCTTATGAGAACCAAACCCACCAAAAAACAGCTTAGCCAGAAGCAGAACTCCAAATGCCTGCCAGTAAGAGATTTTTCCCAATCCGAACAAAGCAGGCATAAGCCAATTCCACAGCCACATCACCAAAAGGCCAAATACAAGGGCAAATCCGGTTGCAAAGACAACTCCTATAATAGCCATGCCCATAATCCGGAGAATCTTTAAACCGCGACCAGGACTGGATTCTCCATGGATAAACATGTTTTCGTGATTCATTGGAACCTCCTTGTTCAAATCATATTCATAAATTTTTTCTTATTTTCTTTAAAGACCGTGATTTTCTTGCCAAAAGAGTCCCTATTGGAACTCCCCACTCTTCAGAAAGCTCTCTAAAAGGCCTGTCATCAAATTCAGTAGCCATCAAAACCTCTCTTTCTTCATCATTTAATGAATCAATCGCTTCGAAAACTTTATCTTGGAGGTCTCTATCCTCTACAATTTTCTCTGGATTATGACCTGTATCCTGCACCACTTTTTCTAACGAGTAAACTTCTTTTTTTTTCCGGAATAAATCAACAATTCTGTTTCTCAGGGACTGATAAATATAGGCGGTAAGATTCTCAATAGGAACACTGATATCAGCTTTATCAAAAAGATTCAGCATAACTTCCTGAACAATATCCTCAGCATCCTGATCCGCCGCATCATCGATGCGGCTCCTGACAAAGTTGACCAGCTTTTTGTATTCTGATTGAAAAAAATCAGTTGTTCTGCTCACTGGTGTCTTCCATTTATATTCTATAATATAATGGAGACGAAATAATGGATTATTTAATGCCAATCCCTCATTCATTTCGGAGTTGCCTTGTTTGGTGACCTTTGGGGAGTTTCTGTTTATCATAAAAATCTTTTTCCTTATCAAAAGAATTCAACTTTCACTCATATAGACGAAAAATTATCTTGATTATTGCATCAAATCTAACAAAATGATTTTATCCCCAGAAAAAACTGAAAACAGGCAGTCCTGATTCTCAATTTAGTTGATATGTATTTTTTATCCATCATTAATTGACACTCATATCCACATTATTTATAAATAGTACCTTAAGATAAATACATCGTGATTGGAGGAAATATGATAAAAAGAAAACTTTTCATTTTTGCCATCTTCATTCTTCTTGTTTTTGGAACAGCACAAGCCCAAATGACCCCTTGGCTTTACTGGACCCTGCTTCCGGAAAAACAAATGGACTTGATCATCGGAGAAGCTTCGGGAGAAACAGCCTGGCATACTATTATGGAGACCGGAGGCTACAGCAAATACCGGCCTCCTGAAGAGTGGGAAGGCACTTTTTACGAATCCCAATATGTCTATGACCAACTGAATTCATACGGATTACCAGGGACAGAAATCGTCCGTTTTCCCGGCAGGGAGACCTGGAACGGTATCAAAGGTGAGCTCTGGGAAATCAAACCCAACCTGAAAAAAATAGCTTCTTATAAAGACCACAGAGCTATGCTTGCCTCTGACAGCACGGATTCAGATGTCACGGCTGAACTCGTTTGGGTGGGACGAGGGACTAAAAAAGAAATTGAAGAGGCTGGAGTAGAGGGAAAAATCGTGGTTACTGAAGGCAGGATAAGCAGCGTTCATAAAGAGGCCTGCTTGAATCAGGGGGCTCTGGGAGTCATTGCCATTAGCATGCTGCGCCCCTATATTGATCCTCTTCAAGTGCCTTGGAGCGGGATAAGAAGCTGGAGGGATCCCTCTGACCAACCGCTGAAGTTCGGGTTTCACCTTCCGGTACGGGAAGGTGATTATCTGAAAAAACGCCTTCTCAGGGGAGATAAAATAACCGTCCGTGCTCAGGTAGAATCTGAAACAATATCCTATGAAATGCAGGACGTAGTCTGTCATATTCCGGGCACAGATCCCAACGCAGGAGAGATCATTTTTTCTGCCCATTTATTTGAAGGGTACAACAAACAGGGCGCTAACGACAATAAATCAGGAAGCGCGACTATTCTGGAGGTAGCCCGCATCCTCCATACTCTTATTCAAGACGGGCGGCTTCCCCAGCCAAAAAGGACCCTCCGTTTTCTATGGGGGCCTGAATTTAGAGGAACAGGGCCCTGGGTCACAGCAAATAAAGAAATAATGGATAGGACTCTATGCAATATCAATATGGATATGGTCGGGGAGTGGCTGAGCAAAAACCAAGCCTTTATGTGCCTTATGCGGACTTCCTACGGGAATCCTCATTACATCAATGATGTCATGGAAAACTATTACCGGTATATTGGGGAAAGCAACCGCGAGCGGCTGCAGAACCGAGGGACTTCCTATAAGATCCCTAACCGTATTGTGGCACCGTTCGGAGCCGATGAGCCTTTTTATTATGCCATAGAAACCCATTACGGAGCCTCTGACCATGAGATCTTTAATGATTGGTCCCTTCACATCCCCGGTGTCATGATGATTGCCTGGCCGGACCGGTGGTATCACACCTCCGGAGACACCGTGGATAAAGCTGATCCTACTCAGCTAAAACGAGCCGCCATTATCGGAGCTGCGGCAGCCTACACCATCGCCACTGCAGATGACCAGATGGCTCAAAAAATCGCCGGCGAAATAACCAGCAATGGGAGCCGCCGGCTCGGTCATCAGTTCATGGTCGGCCTGGAAAAACTCAACTCTGCTTCCACTGATAATCTTCCGGAAGCTTACAAGATGGCTCAGCTTCATATTGAAAAAGCGGTTTTGAATGAAAAAAGCACTCTGGACAGCATACTCGAGCTGGTTGAAGACAAGGAAAAAGTGGGCGCTTATGTCACAAAAATGAAGAAAATCATCCACACCATTGGTAAAGCCCATTTATCAGCCATTGAAACCCATATGGAAACCATGGCCAAAGAAAAGGGTCTGAAATCGGTTAAAATTCAGCTGACTCCACTTGAAGAAAAAGCAGCAAAAGTCGTTCCTACCCCTACAGAAAAAGTGACTGTAAACGGCTATAGTGAGTACAGAAAATTCATTGATCAAGTTCCTGAAGAAGAAAAAAAGAAATATCCTTACGGCAGAAGAGACATCGCATCCACCAGCGAACTGCAAGCTCTAATAAACGGAGAACGGAGTATTCTGGATATCAAACACACTCTTGATGTCCAGTACCCAAGAAAATCCAAGCTTCAGAGTATGATGAATTATATAAAGATACTTCAATTGGCAGGATTAGTAGAGGTAAATAATGAGATATAAGAGATCCTAAGAAATAAATATATTTTTACCTCTTAGTGCTTCACAGAAAACACCATAAACCACTGCTGCTCCAGAAAATCAAAGGATCGCTCCAGCCTGTAGCCAGCTTTGTTCATGCTGCCCCCAATCTCATCTTTTGAGGAGCTGTGCCCCAAACGGCTCATGATTCCTTTTTCTCTCTTGTTATCAATAATGACCACTCGGGCTTTAGGCCTGAGCGCTTTTTTCAACTTCTTGAAATATTCAGCGGGATTACTGATATGGTGAAAAGCATTCCTGGAAAACACAAGGTCCACACTTTTAGGAGGGAGGTTGGTGTTTTGACCCTCAGCGAGAACCAGAGTCAGCTGTCCGTTGATTCCTCTTTTACTGGCTTCTTCCCTGATAAAAGCCAAATTTTTGACTTTGACATCCACAGCATAAACATGACCCTGGTCTCCGACTTCTTCAGCAAACCGGTACGTGAAATACCCGCCTCCGGAACCGACGTCTGTTATGCTCTCTCCTGAACAGATATCAAGATGGCTGAGGATTTCATCGGGCTGGTTCTCTTTAGAACCAGCTCTTTGATTGAACATTTTTAACATGTATTTTTCAAGCATCTTTTTTCTCCTCTCAAAAATCATTTTCACTTCTGTAGACGAAAAACAAGATGGATTATTGCAACAAACTCATTGTTTTTCATTTAGAGGGGAAAAATTATTTTTTAATCTCCCGGTAGAGGTGCATCGCTCCTTCATGTTACATTTGAATTTTTTCCTTCATTTTTTATCAAAAAAAGAGACAGAAATTAGACTTCTGTTTTCTTCAAGCAAACTATTGGTTATATCTTCTTGCTTCTAGATTAATTTAGTCATTCTTCCATCTAGACATATTTCTTGAATCTCAATTCCTGAATTATTTCCTTTATTGAAGATCACAAAGTCATAGATAAAATCATCAAACATCTTAATCTGACTTTTAAGGCTGCCCGGCCCCCGCCTCCTCAGGCTCAGCTCTCTATGGCGGCTGAGGAACTATCAGAATATTTGTGATATTCTAATCCCCTTGTTCAGGGGCAAGGGGGATCTCTGTTCTCCCTGAGCCCCCATTAAGCCGATTTTCTAATATCTTCTCTTTTTAGGGTTACTTGTTGACTTGTCTTTTATTACGTATGATAGGTGATGAAGTGGCTTAGAGGATGGGAATTTGATGAATTGCAGGGAAAATTAACAGCAACAGAAAAACCAATTTCCTATCTTTAAGGAGAATCGATATGGACTGTTCGTCTATCCCATGAAATAAAAAAGAGTTGAGCCTCAATGAATGATATGTTAATTTAAGGGTAAATACAGAAGGGGAAAGTGATCATGAAAAAATCTTTTTGTCTGATAATTCTGCTGTGTTTGTTTATTTACTGTGGACCAAAACAGGAGAGAGCAAAGGAATCTAAAACACTTCATCTGGAAAAAGAATTTACCATTGATACAGAAAGAAAAGACCTGGCTGAGAAAAATTTCGTAGACATCGGGGAATTTGATGTCGATTCTGAAGGAAATATTTATGTCGAGAGTGAGAAAAGCGGAAAAAATCTCATTTTTAAGTTTGATCCCATGGGAAGTTTGATTCTTTCATTTGCAAAAAAGGGTCGAGGGCCTGGAGAACTTTTAGATGCCACAAATCTTTCTGTTAACGACCAGGATCAAATTTTCGTGTATGATAGAATGAACAGTAAGACTTGTTTGTTTAAAGGGTACGGAAATCTCATCAAAGAGAAAAAAATTGATGAGAGTTTCTTAGAAATGCATCCCCTTAATAACGACAATTATTTAGTAAGGAAAAATTTTCCAACCACCGCTGATTATTTACAGGAGGAGTCTCTTATGGTGGTTGATGCTGAGTTTAAAGAGGTGGCAGTACTGGATGGAAGAAAAGTTCCAAATTTCATGACCGGAAAAAAGATAAAGGGCTCTTTATACATATTACCCTGGGCTGTATCTGATGAACTGATTTTCACAGGTTTTCAAGAGCGGGGGTATGAAATTTCTGTGTATGATTTTGAAGGGAATTTGATTAGAGAAACAAGAAAAGATTATAAGCCGGTTCCCGTCACTAAGGAATATAAAAACGCTTATATGAAGCTTTTTGAAGATCCCTTGTTTGACCGGGTTAGAGATCAGATAAGGAAAAACATCTATTTCCCTTCCTCTCTTCCTCCGTTTCACTACTTTATCTCAGATGATAGAGGCAGACTGTTTGTTATGACTTATGAGGAATGTGAAAACCCAGATGATCACATGTTTGATATTTTCAGTAAAGACGGAACTTTTATGGGAAAGGCTAAGATTGCTTTGTCCATCGAAAATGAAGGATTCAACGCTGAAATCAAGAATGATCGCTTTTACTGCCTCAGAGAAAAAGAAAACGGTTATCTAGAACTGGTGGTTTATAAGATGAGATGGGAATAGGGGATTATAATTCCCAACTTACTTTGTAGCGCTTAATGTATTGATAAGGACTTCTATTTGTTTCTTAAACAGTATTTTATTTTCTTCCATAATTTTTCCCTTAAATTAGGATCAACCATTGTCATTAAATTTTCACTATATAATCTGATTACATTTCCCATATGATTTTGTATATTTTTAAAACTGGCAAATCTTTCGTTTTCTCCTCTCAAAAATCATTTTCACTTCTGTAGACGAGAAACAAGATGGGTTATTGCATTGAATTTGGGAACAGTCCCCTTATTGACCAGACTATTTTTCTGACCTTCAATCAAAAAATTTTTTTTGGTTGACTTAGCGTTTTTCGATGAGAAGCTGAAGGGTCTCCAGCTCATCGGTGTCAAACCAGGTCTTATGGCACCAGAAACATTTATTTATGGGGACAATATAATGATAGGTGAATGGACGGGGCTGCATTTTCGAGCCGCAAACAGGACAGTATATGTCCTGAGACTTCTCCTTATTGATCTTCCGCATTCCAGCCGGATTCATCAAAAAATTCTCTTTAAATTCCGCTGCTTTATTAACCAGGTAATCAGAGAAGGCCACTTCCCTTCGGGCAATAATCCGACCGATGAGAGACGAGTCCACAAGCTTGCCTTGGCAGGAAGGGCAAGTTTTTAAGGACACCCCTTCATAAAAGGTTTCTCTAAGGGGAGTCCCACAGCGGGGGCATTTATTGTATCTTTCCGGATTTACTGGTTTTTTATGGTACAGATTTTGAAGACCGGTTCTGATTTGCGGAAACTCTCCGGCTCTAGCCTCAAGACCTTCCTGGATGTTTTTCGTCCAAATTCGTGAAGTAAAGAACCGCAAAGACAGAAGCTTTTCCAGGCTAAAAGGACCCAGCCATTTGCCTTTAGGGCTTCGGGCACACCATATGCCCTCCTCTTCGGGCGGTAAAGCATCCAAAGGGGCCGGACTCTTTGACTCTCCTGGGGCTGTCTCTTCCCTGGAATGGAGAACAAATCGAGCTTTTTCCCGCTTTTCTCTGATTTCCAAGACTTCATCAATGATTTTTCTCGGAGATGCGGGGACCATTTTTGCCAACTGACGGATTCTTTTCATAAGAGGAGGATGGGAATTAAAAATCCGGCTGAATAATCCATTAGAGATGCTTTTTGATCGGGGAGGCACAATAAAAAGCGGGGTGTAGGAAAGACTGAAGTCTCCGATAAATGAATTGCTCACATGGGCTTTATACACAGCCTGTGCCAGAGCTGCAGGATTTCGGTTGAGCTCAACAGCTGTGGCGTCTGCCAGAAGTTCTCTCTGCCGATTGATGAGAGTGCTCAAAAGATGCATTAAAACAGAAGATATGGAACTCGCCGCATACAAAAGAGGGTTTCCTCCCCCTGTATCCTGAACCCCTCCGATCTGGCTCTGATATTCCTCCTGAGGTTCAGACATTTCACGCAAGCGCTCAAAAGAATTAGCCAACGAGCACACCAGAGTTATATAAAAGGAATCACCCCGGATGATATGCGCCAGTTCATGGGCAATCACAGCCTGAAGTTCGTCTCTAGTAAACTCAGCCAGCAGCCCCTCAGTAACGATAATGCTGGGACTTTTATCAGCCTCCATAAGAGCCATGGAATTGATGGCAAAGGCAGAAATAATATAGGGAGTCACTTTGGGAAGGCCTGCTGCGAGGCGCATTTCATCTGCAGTGTTGACGAATCGTTTGTGGTATCTGTCATTAACATCCGGTTTGGCAGCCTGCAGCCGCTTTCGAATAAACTTAGCCCCATGGAAACGGGCGTCGTAAAAGTGAAAAGCAGCTATACCCAGGGATAAAATGAGATTTATAAGCATAAAATCTTTAAAGCTGCTTCCAGTAAACAGAGAGAACCCCGGGATGGCCAATCCTATACTCACCAGAAAAACAAAAATTACAAATCCAAACAGGAAAAAATAGAAAACAAACAGGACAAGGATCAAGAAAAGACTTTTTTGCCATTGTTTACGCTGGATCTCATAAAAATCTTTGGTGAATTTCTTTTTGGGTTTCATTTTAACCCAGCCAAGTTCATAGTATTAAAAAAAATGGAGATATACAATCTTTGATAAAAGCAAATGGAGAGTCATGGGAAGAAAACAACAAACTGATCATTGAAATGATTCTATTATCCAAGCTTAAGATGCGATAATTTCAAAGAAAAGAGAACCGTCCCTGGTTTTTTTTATTTCTTCTTTTTCTTTTTGACTTTTTTCGTCTCTTTCTCGTGACGCTCTTTTATCTTTTTATTCTCTGTGGAGTGAGTTTCCCTTATCTTCTCTATTTTCTGCTTGTATTCTCTTTCAATCCGGGCTTTCTCAGCTTGGCTGCGCACTTTCGCTTCTTCCTGTTCCATCTTTTCTCTCACCTCAATCACTTCCCTATGTTGTGTGGTCTCAATCCGTTCCATTTCTTGGCGGTGCCGCTTTTCTATCTCTGATTCTTTCAGGTCTTTTATACGGTTATTTATCCGTCGCTCCACCCGCTCTTCTGCTTCCTGCTTATTCAATATTCTTTCAGGACGGACCGCCTCATCTTTAGAGAATTTCGGATTATAAACCGTCACCCGATCACCCACCAGTCTGGTTGGACCAGCCGTGTTTTTCTGCTGCAGTTCGTACTTTCGAACCCGGGTCTTCGTAACCCTTTCCACAAAATTGACATCCAGCCCTTCATTGTAAACACGGTTATCACGCATTTGGAGGGAAGTTTTTTGAACGGTCAGATTGATGATGGTTATATTCCTTTCATAGGGAAGAATATAATAATTGATGTTGTACTGGTTGAAGTAACGGCCCTGCATAAAAACCCAGTAACGATGAGGGATGGTTATGCTTCCAAATACCAATCCTGTCCCAGGAACAAAGGGAACCCCTGGCGGAAGAGGGGCCCAGCCGATATAAAGATTGCTGTATCTCCAGGAAACCCAGGCTGGGGACCAGACATCCCCAGGAACCCAGTACCAACCCAGTCGGTGGTCATAGCCCCATCGGCCGTAATGAAAGGGAACCCATCCCCACCGATAGTCAGAAACCCACATCCATCCATAGTCAGACCATACCCATCGTCCATTGGTATAAGGACGCCAATTATAACGAATACCAGAAGGAACCCAGACATAACCGTAAGAACTGTACTGGGTCCAGTAACCGTAGGGAGACAGATAATCGTAAACCTGATCCATATCCCAATCTGAACCATACCGACCATAATAAGATTCATCAGCCATATCAGAAGGGACATAAATGATACAACCTGCAGCCAAAAAAATGAATATCATCATCAAAAAGATTGTTTTTTTCATGACCTTATCTCCTTTATCTATAATATAGCTCAATATGGCTCAGTCAGCAAGACACGGGCATCTATCCCTCAGAGCTGTGTTTATTAACTTGGATTATTCACGAGTCAAGCTTATGAGCTTTATGAAATTCAGGTGTGGTTTAATTTCGTAAGGCTGTACATTGTTAACTTTTTAAATTGTATCTAAGATTATTCATGAGCTGTGATGGCTATAGAGGAGAAGGGCAAGGGATGAGGAATCCCCTGTGAGGACTGAGCGGGCATGGTTCCTCTTTAGAGGAGAGCGAAGCCCGAACGGGAGAGAGATTCCGCGCTGGGGAATCGAACGGGTGATGAATCCCTTGCCCTTCCCTCTCACAAGGTTTTACGGAGTACAAGCCACATCTAAATTTTAGATCGGCTCGCCTGTAAGGTAAAATTTGTATGCATAAAATAATAATTATTACAAAAATTAATGTAACCATCATGTTCTTAATAAATATAACACTGGCAAGAATCTGTATCAGGATAAATTTGTATGGAGCTGCATACATTTTTTTTGAATAGGTCAGATTAAAAATAACGGCTGTATTTAGCCCACAAATCATCTCCCAACTCCCAATAAGCAACCACCGCATCATTGGCCTGTTTGATACAGTATTCTGTCAGGAATTCACGGGCTTTTGAGGGGTCCTGCTTAAATAACCGCTGGGCTTCTTCCTCAATTTTGGGCTGTTTTTGAAAAAGCTGGTCTTCTATTTTTCCCCAAACTTTCGCAATATCTTGAGTCATATGCTGCCAACGGAAAGCAGCCAGCTTGCTGACTCGTCGGAATGCCCACCATGCACAATCCCTTCGAAAGCTCCGACGTCCATCTACTTTATAAGAATCCGGCATGCGGGTAATCCCACAGTAAAAGGGGATGTGGGGTGTGGTGGCAGGATTGTCATAGCCTAACCAGACGACTCCCCCGATCATATCTGGAAGCCAATCTCGAGATTGTGTGATCTGAACATAAGTGGCATAAGCAGAGCATACTGCCCGCTCCCTCTCCACTCTCAACAGCTTTCTCCACTCACTATTCATGTGGGGGTTGGCCACAGGACTTTTAATGGTTTCTCCTTCTCGGTTCACTGTGGTCAAATTTCGAGTCATATCAAATGGTGTCCCTTCATAAGTATCCCTAAAAATAGCAAGTACATCTTTAACAGAAACCTTCTGATCTGGCTTGACTGAAAAGGGATAATTCTCAGAATATGGATTCAGATTAAGAGAAGGGGCTAAGAGACTCAATACCCGCCATTCTCTTCGGCGAGAGCCCATCCTTGTCCTGGTGGAAGGAGCATAAGCATAACAGAATTCAAAAGGTTTTCCGCTTTCTGAAGACCACCATTCCATCTCAATGGCTAAAGAGTGGACATTATCCGAAGCCATAAAAAAATCTTCATTGTCAAGGTCAATCTGCCTGATACGGCTTGCATTTGCAGAGACTCCTATTTCTTCATCCGGCACTCTTTGAGCTACCCATACGGCTCCTTTGTTCCCTCTTCCCGGACCAAATATCTCAAAATGCCATGTTTCTTTTGGGTCTGCAAAAGTAAAGCATTCTCCCCAATCTGTATACCCATATTTTTTTGTCAATTCATCTGCTATTTTAATGGCCTCTCTTGCGGTCTTGGCTCTTTCCAAGACAAATCGATAAAGCTCAGGGGCGTCAATAATTCCCTCATCGCTTTTGAGCTCACGACGTCCCCCTATGGTGGTTTCCCCTATGGCCAGCTGATATTCATTCATTACAGGGTAAGCTGTGTTTATAAAAGCATAGGTTTCAGAAACTTGTGGGATTTCGCCTTTTGCCAGACGGTCTTTATCGTCAGGGCCTCTGGTCCGTTTGGCCTGAAAATAAACTTTAGCCATATCCCCTGGCTCATGTTTCTTATGAGGCACAATATTGATCCAAGTCCGGTCTGTGCCGGAATCACAAGAATGGGAAGTCATGGTTGAGCCATCTATGGAAGCCAATCGGCCAACCAGTATGCTGGTACAAGAATCAAATCCTTCTTCTGTTTCCTTTAATACAGAAGACTGAATTTGTCCATTAGGAATGGCAAAGAGTAAAAGTAAAACAATAATTAAAACCGGTTTTCTAAAGTTCATTATTTTTCTCCTTTTCTAAAATAGAACCGTCCTTTTTTTGGCGGTATTTACTTTTTAAATGAGTATTTTTTCTCATTTAAGTAAAAATGGGAAGGATCATCCTCTTTGAGTTCAAAGGTCATCCTTGCCTGACCGCTCTCGTTTATGTGGAACATCCGTTTGATCCAATTGATAACTGCCTGGGATTTCTCAGGAGAGAGCGCTTGTTTGATATTTTGTTCCACCTTATTCATGTTAAATATTTTTGCTTCTGCTTTTCCTACAGGAGGCCCCATTCTCACAAATTGAAATTCTCCTTGTACTTGAATTTTTCCAAAATAATGATCGAGAGGGGACAAAAAAACTTTAATATTGGGTTTCGATTCAACAAATTTATTTGCTAACACAGGTCCTTTCATCATCAGCTCCTGCTGGGCGTCCAGATCCTTGGCTGCTCCTGCAGACTGAGTTGTTTTGGTTATATCAAAATAGGCATTGATAAATTCTGAGGATATATGATCCACAGAAAATTTGAAACCTGCTTTATTTAATTGGGTAAAAAACTGGATTTTTTCAGGAATCCCTTCTACATCAAGGCTTCCCATATTCCATTCACTCATGAAATCAAAATAATCATCTTCCGGAGATGGTTTTAAAGAATAAGAAAATCCAGCACTCTTTAGACCAACTTTTACCTTTTGTTTTGAAGTGGTTATGGCTAAGTCCATCCCTTTAAACCTCACTCCCAAATCAATCAGCGGCTCTTTTTTCTCGAGCAGCCCGGTTAAAATATCAACCGAATCCTGCTTTTGGAAAAAAGCAGCTACCAGCTCGGATTCAGCCCGAAAAGAGCTTTCTATGTTTTTTAATAAAAATTCCATGGTTTTGACTTTTCCTTCCTGGTAACTAACATCAGCTTTGAATCCCTCTGCCTCCACATTCATTTTTTTGTCTGATGAGACAAGCTCAGTCAATACATCTTCAAAACTCTTTTTTTCTGAGTCAATTAAAGAGCTGATATCATAGCCCTCCAGATAGACATTCTCCAGATAATATTTAACTGTCGCATCAGACACTTCCTGTTCCCGGTCATTTCCCTGGGGTTTAAGATGGGACATAAGTTTGGATAGCATTAGAGTGCATTTTATTTTCTTTGCTGATTCTAATCGAAGGTTTTTTTCTAAAGGGTCATAGGTCATCACTATTTCCCCCATTTCTAAAGGAACATCAATTTCGGGAAATTCCATATTCAAATGTTTGTAAACCGCTGTGCTGAAAATAATTGTAGGATTTATAATAATAATCCGGTACCTGTCTTTTTCCTTTCCTGGTTCAATACTGATGTCAGGACGCTCTGCCTTGACTTCAAACTCCATTGGAGACTGGCTTATATTATCAAGAAGAGCTAATACGTCATCTTCATTGAATTCAGGAGCCTTCCGGGCACAAAATGAAGTCACGCCTATAAAAAAAACAAATATTAAAACAAAATGTATCCTTCTTCTCATAAATTCCTCCTTCTCAACAATTTTAAGGAGAAGGCCTGTGCAAAGCAAATGAATTTTTAAGGATGCTCCCCCTGAATCAGTCCATAACTACTTTGATATGCTGGGAAGGGATATGAAGACTTTTTAGGACCCCTTGTTCATTGGTCTCCAATTCTATCACAGTAGAGCCCATCTTCATCAAAAGCACACACGGCTCCTCTCCCTTAGGAGAAAGGATAAAGGTGGTCTCAGCTTGAGGAATGTTATAGGCTGAAAGGCCAGTCTTTTCTTCTTTTAAGGAACATTGATACTTTTTGGTTATCACCATATAAGAAGAATAAATAGGGTTGGGGAGCAAAAAAGCATCTCTCTTTATTTTGACTGTGCTTTCTTGCCTCTGTCCTTCCACGTAAATGGTATTTTTCACATTTCCATCAGAAATGATACTGGATATTGACTGTTCCGAGCCACTCAGTACGCCTTCAAATTCAAAGCGAAGAGGGATGAAATCTCTGTTTAATTTAATAATAAGGCTGTTTATCTGCATAGAAATAGGTTTGGTGATCCTGCCCGTCACCTCCAATTCATATCCTCTTTCAACCTCTCTCCATACAAATTCTTCATAACCTACCTGTTCATCCATAAAATAAATGGAGTAGCTTCCGCTATCATCCTTTCCCCAACAGTTCCCAGCAGAAAGGAATAACAACAACGATAAAAGCACAACAATAAAAATAATAAGGAGCACTTTTTTCGACATTTGACCTACTTATTTCTCCTGTTCAACCTTCACGGCAGTGCCATAAGCTAATATTTCAGAAGCGCTCTGCATAATCATAGATGTAGTAAACCGAACATTTACAATCGCATTGGCTCCTAAGCCTTCTGCTTCTTCGATCATGCGATCAATAGCCTGTTCTCTTGACTCTGCCATCATTTTGGTATAATCCCTTATCTCTCCTCCTACCAGGTTTCTCAAGGCTGCTTTAATATCCCGACCCACATGACGCGCTCTTATGGTATTCCCACGAACAAGACCGCAAATCTTAGTGATTCTTTTACCCGGTACTTCACCTGTAGTAACTAAAATCATTTCTCAATCTCCTTATACCTCTCTCTTTTGTAAGAGAAAAGCTGTTCTCTTGATAAAGACACAATCAAAATCACGAGACCTAACAGGGCGACAAGAATTCCGATTTTAAATATAAAGGGAACGCTGGGATCCTTTATCAAGCTTTCTACCAGTTTATAACCACCAAAAAAGAGAAGTATCATAGCACCTATGGACAAAAAAATCCATCCGAGCTTCCTTTCCAATCGGTTATAAACAGACTTCTCATACTGTTCCCATGCCTCTTTTGGGGGTTGTTTCAATTTTATCTTACTCATAACATCCTCCAATTTTTTCATTTCTTCAAACTCTTTTCTGCACTCTGGGCATTCCTTTATATGTTGTTCTATCATCCTTTTTTTCTCTTCATCAAGTCCGCCTTCATGATAAAGGGAAATCCATTTTTTTATTTCTTTATGTCTCATTTATTTCTCCGTATAATCCCTGCTGCTTTCTCCAAGATAAGGAGATATTATTTCCTTCAGCTTTTTTTTGGCATAATAGAGAGAAGACATGACTGTGCCCAGGGGCTTTTGGATAACCTGCGCAATTTCTTTATAAGAATACTGGTGGAAATACTTCAGTATAATGACCTCTTTTTGAGCAAAGGAAAGTTGTTCGATTCCCTTCCAAAGAACATTCCTCAGCTCAAGATTCTGGTCAGTGTCTTCAAAGATACTCATGTTTTCAATAGGAATCTCATTCATGACTTTTCTTCGTCTCAGATGGTCCAAGCAGAGGTTCTTCAGCAATTTATAAAACCAGGGATAAAAATCTTTGCTCTGATCAAATTTTTTGATCCTATAAAAAGCACGGATAAATGCTTCTTGTGAAATATCTAGAGCATCTTGACTATTTTTAACCAATCCCAATGCCACATAATAAGATGGTCTTTTGTATTTTGTTACAATGACTTGATAAGCTTCTTTGTCTCCTTTGGCCACTGCTTTTATGGCATCTTTCTCTGAGATCTCTTGTTTCTTCATCTTTAAAAGATGTGGTTTTGGGATGACCAGCGTGTGCTCCGCAGCGCTTTTTTCTGCCATTTTTTTCTCTCTTTATTAAGAGATACGTAAAAGAGATGCATTTTATTCAACATCAGGTCAACTAATTTTTTTTTCTCGTCTCTGGCGGATAACTTCATACAAAAAAACAGAAGCCGCCGACGCCACGTTTAGGGAATTAATCTTGCCTTTAAGGGGGAGAGCCAAGACTTCATCACATTTTTGTCTGATGATGCGTCTGAGTCCTTTTCCTTCAGAACCCATCACAATGCCCACAGGCACATTATAGTCAAATTCATACCAGAGTTTTTGACTGACCCCTTCCGCTCCAATCAGCCAGATCCCTTTTTTCTTTAACTCCTCCATGGTCCGAGCAAGGTTTTTAACTCTGGCGACATTCACATAATCTAGAGCCCCTGCAGATACATTAAAAACCGCAGAGGTCAATCCCGCAGAATGTCGTTCAGGCAGAACAATCCCATCCACCCCCACTCCTTCAGCTGTTCTTACCATAGCCCCCAGATTCTGAGGGTCTTTGATTTGGTCCAGAAGAAGAAGAAAAGGGAGTTCAGAAGAATCCAGAATGGAATGGAGGGGTATGAATTTCTTGGAAGAAATAAAAGCAATGATTCCCTGATGATGTGTGTCCCTCTCATCCATCTTTTTTTTGGGAGTGAAAACTATAGGAATATTCTCTTTTCTCGCTGATGAGAGAATCTCCTTAAACTGGGGTTTCCTCAGGTCTTTCTGCAGGAAAATTTTGTTGATCCGGTTTGGAGAATTCCTTAATATCTCCAGCACAGGATTTATTCTTATAATTTTATCCATGAGAGTCCCTTGTGTCTATAGTGCTGTTTCAAATCATTATATTCTTATGAATATTTTCCTTTTATACAGCCAATAACAAATATACCACAACAAAAACAAAAGCATAATACTTGTCATTATATTAAAGGGGTTTTTGCTGGTCCATCAAAAAATAAATCCAGTCAATAAAAAAACAGCGGTCAAAATTATAATTTATAACGAGAAAATAGATAAAAATAATCATCCTCGAAAAAATCTTGCATCTCATTAAAAAGAAAATGATAATAAAAACATCTCTGTTTTTTATGAATAGTTAGAGCAAATATTTTTTTGTGAATAATAGATGTTTGAGGAGGCCTACTTATGGATTTCTTATTCAGCCTATGTGTTCTCTCGTTCTTTCTCCTGCTTGGAAAGTTTCTGAGATCCAATATAAAAATACTCCAAACCCTGTTTTTGCCCTCAGCTATAATAGCTGGTTTTGTGGCGCTCGCTTTTGGCCCTTACGGATTGGCTTTAATTCCTGACTGGATCATAAAGCACTGGACTCCACTCCCGGGAATTTTGATCAATGTGGTGTTTGCCACTCTTTTTTTGGGCGTCAATATTCCTGGTATTAGAAAAATATGGGATGCAGGGGGCTCCCAGCTTTGTTTCGGTGCCATTGCCGGGATAGGCCAGTATTTTATCGCCCTTCTGGTCACCGCTCTTATTCTCATCCCCCTTTTTAATGTTCACAAACTGTTTGCTTGTATAGTTGAAGTCGGTTTCTCTGGCGGACACGGCACAGCCGCAGGAATGAAAGATGCTTTTAAAGGATACGGCTTTGCTGCAGGAGGAGATTTGGCACTCATGTCTGCCACTGTAGGAATCCTCACTGCTGTGATCGGAGGGATGGTTCTGATCAATATCGCCATTCGAAAAGATTACTGCACTCATCTCAGCGTAAAAAAAGGCATCCCTCTGTTTAAAAAAAAGGGGCTTATCCCAGAACAACAAAGATTTTCCATTGCCACGGCTACAGTCGCCTCAGAGGCTATCGAACCCCTGAGTTTTCATTTTGCTATCGTAGCTATTGCTATTGCCATAGGCTGGGCTTTGTTATCCGGACTTCAGGCTATTCATTCAGAATTCAATAAATTTCCCTTGTTCCCCCTGGCTATGATAGGAGGTCTTATCTTCCAAATAATTTCGACAAAATTTAAAATCGATAAATACTATGACAAAAATACCTTTGATCGGATTCTGGGCTTTGCCTTAGATGTTCTGATATTATCAGCTATTGCTACCATTAAGCTGGATGTTTTTATCGCTAACTTCTGGCCTTTCTTGATCATTATGGTTACGGGTATTACCTGGATGGTATTTTGTGCTTCTTTTCTCGCACCGCGTATGTTCAGAAGATTTTGGTTTGAGCGGGGGATTACAGAATACGGAATGCAGACCGGAGTGACCGCTGTTGGTCTTCTTCTGCTCCGAGTCGTGGATCCTCTTTATAAAACAGACACGGCTAAGGCTTTTGGCTTCAAGCAGATGATATACGAACCTTTCCTAGGGGGAGGATTTATCACTGCTTTCTCTCCCATGTTGATCTCCAAATTAGGCCTTTGGAATTCTATCGTCGCTTCATTGATTATCATGGTCATTTTTTTCCTGATCTCTTATTTCAATGGGTGGGTCAACCTAAAACCTGAACTTAAGTGCCCTGAATGAAACGGGACACTTCAGTCACCCTTTGAATACAGTCCTTAATAGGGACAGAAAAATCCATGCTTGAACCTTCTTCTACTAATGAGATAAATTTATTCAGGTCCAAACCTGAAGTCTGTGCGGTTATGGCAACCCTTAAGGGCTGAAACAATTCCTTTCCTTGGCATCCCGTGTCTTTTTTTATTTCCCGGCTGATAGCTGAAAGTCTATCAAAATCTAATCCTCTTTCCTTGTTCAGCCTCTCATCAAGAGATTTGACAACTTTTTTCCCGCAGTCTGTTTCTAAAACTTTACGGGCATCATCTTCCATTTTTTCCGGTGAAAAATCGAAGAATATGGAAAACTTCTCCGGGACATCAGAAAATTTATTAACTCCCTTAATCAGATCTTTGACGGCTCTCTCCAACCAATCCCACTGGGTTTGGGTTATTCTTTCCCGCAGATACCCTGCTTTCCTCAAATAAACCAAAGCTTTCTCTGCTTTTTCATGGTCAGAAAGACTTTTGATATGCTCACGGTTAATCCAGAAAAGTTTATCATAATCAAAAATAGCAGAGGACCGGCTTACTTTACTCAGATCAAATCTGTGGATGAGTTCTTTTTTGGATAAAACTTCTTTTCCCTTTGGGTGGGACCATCCTAATAAAGCCAAATAGTTAAAAAGGGCGGAGGCAAGGACTCCTTCCTGACTAAACTGATACACAGAAGTGGCCCCATGCCGTTTGCTCAGCCGAGAATTGTCCTTTCCCATGACCATAGAAAGGTGAGCAAACTGAGGTGGATCAAACTGGAATGCCTCATAAAGAAGGAGCTGTCTGATAGTATTGATGAGATGATCTTCTCCTCTAATCACATGACTGATTTTCATCAGAGCATCATCCACCACCACTGCATAGTTGTATGAGGGATGGCCATTGGAACGGATAAGCACAGGGTCTCCGATAAGAGCAAGTTGAAAAGATAAAGAGCCTCTAACCATATCGTGGAAAGTCATGGTCCCTTTATCTGGAGTGAGCAGCCTTATTACCGCATCTTCCCCGGCTTTAACTCTTTCTTTGGATTTCTCAATAGGCAATTCCCGGCACCGTCCGCTATAAACAGGAGTCTTCCCTGCTGCTAGGGCTTTGTCCCTTTCTTTTTTCAGATCATCGGGATGACAAAAACAATAATAAGCCTTTCCTTTCTCGATAAGTGTTTTCGCGTATGAATGATAGACATCAATCCTCAGTGATTGTCTGTAAGGACCATAACCTCCTTTTTTATCTGGCCCTTCATCCCAATCAAGACCTAACCATCGGAGATCTTTGATCAATCTATGTTCATATTCCTGTTCAGATCTCTTGATATCAGTATCCTCAACTCTCAATATGAACGACCCTTTGTTTTTTCGGGCATAAAGCCAATTAAAAAGAGCGGTCCTTGCATTACCAACATGCAAGTATCCGGTGGGGCTAGGGGCAAAACGAACTCTTACTTTCTTCATGATATTCTCCTTTCATCAGCTCAGGCGGTTGATGCACTCTGTATTCATCCCTTATCAGTCTTTTTTGAAATGACCCAAGTCATATGATTCAGGGTTTCTCTAAAACAACAGCTGCCCATGCGGCAATCGCATTCCCTTTGCCAATTTCTCCCAATCCCTCGTTGGTCTTGGCTTTAATACCCAAATCATCTTCAGCTATCTGTAAAATGGGACAAAGAGTCTTTTTCATTTTAGGGACATGAGGACCTATTTTCGGTTTTTCCACAATGATAAATGAATCAACATTTGAAACTTTATACCCTTGAGTCTTCACTCTTTCCATCACGTCTCTCAAAATGATCTGGCTGGAAATGTTCTTATATTTTGGGTCTGTATCAGGAAAAAACATTCCAATATCCCCTTTTCCCGATGCTCCCAAAACAGCATCCACAACCGCATGTATGAAGCAGTCTCCGTCAGAATGACCTAAAAGGCCCTTGGGAAATGGAATATGAACTCCTCCTAAAATCAGCTTTTTCCCTTTCACCAGCTTATGTATATCATATCCGATTCCGATTTTAATCCTCAACAAAGACCTCCGCTATTTTTATGTCCTCCGGATAGGTGATTTTTATGTTTTTATAATCGCCTGGAACAGTCCTTACTTTATGTCCCATCCTTTCCACAAGAGAAGCTTCATCATTTGCACGATATCCTTCTTTCAAGGCTTTATCCAAAGCTGGTTTTAAAACAGAATATCGAAATCCTTGAGGAGTTTGGCATCTATAAAGCTCTTTCCGGTTGAGCGTTTTTTTGACTGTTTGGTCTTTGACTGATTTAACAGTCTCCTGCACAGGCACAACAGGGACAGCAGCCCCCTTTTCCTTGGCAGTCTTGATTATTCGAGAAACCAATGACTGTTTGACAAGAGGCCTTGCTCCGTCATGAATAAGAACCAGGCTCTCTGGGTCAGGCTTGATCTCTCTAAAGCCCGCTATCATCGAGTCCTGCCTTTTGGGGCCACCTTCTACTACTTTTCTTACCTTTGAATAATTAATACGATACCTCTCTATGGGAGTTTCCTTATTAAGAACCAGTATAATCTCATCCACTTCATGATGCTTCTCCAGACATTCAAGTGTTCTATCCAACACAGATTTTCCGCTTATGGAGACCATTTGTTTGTTCGGACCAAACCGCAGACTCCTGCCCGCTGCAACCACAATGACATAGGTTTTTCCCATTTATTCTTTATCTGAAATCTTTTTTCCTGAAGGGAGTCGATCTCCTTTGGCTGCTTGAAGCATGATTTTCTGAATTCTATACACGATGGAATCCAGGTCTTCGACCAAGCCCTCTCTCAACATCATGTTATCCAGCATTTGGATAGACAATTGATTGAGGTTCTTTGACTTTGCATTCTTCTTATGGATGCTGACCATTTCTTTGATCAGCTTGTTTTCCGGATTTATTTCGAAAACCTTTTTTGAAAATTGGTAATCCTTATTCGTCATTTTCATAATTTTTTCCATCTGCACAGAAGGACTGTCAGATGAATGGACCAGCATACAGGGACTGTCCACAAGTCTTTTGGAAACACGGACATCAGCCACTTTGTTCCTGTACAGTCCTTTCAGATATTTGACAAAACGCTCGACATCTTCCATATAATTCTTACTCTTTCCCTTGTTTTTCTCTTCTTTGACTTCAATTTCTGCACTCTCCACCATTTTAAAAGACTTGTCTTTAAATTCCTGGAGATTTCCAAATACAAATTCATCTAAAGGGTCATCGAGATAAAGCACCTCAATATCTTTTTTCTTAAAAGCTTCCAAGGCAGGGTTTTTCTCAATAGCTTTTATATCCGGACCACTGGCATAATAAATCTCTTTCTGTTCATCGGACATCCGTTGGATATAAGAGTCTATATCTGTATAATCTTTTTTGCTTTTTGAAGAATGAAATATGAGAAGCTTGGATAATCTGTCTCTGTTTTCAAAATCACTGATAATTCCCTCTTTTATATTCCTATCAAAATTGTTCCAAATCCGAAGATACTGCTCCATGTCATCCTTTTTTATTTTTTCCAGCGTAGAGATTAATTTTTTGATGATATGCTTTTTAATTTTATTAATCTTAATGTCATTTTGAACGGTTTCTCTGGATATGTTCAGAGGGATTTCTTCTGAATCAATAACCCCTTTAATGAAACGAAGGTAATCAGGCATGACATCTGGGCTGTTTTTTTGAACAAGGACCTTTCTGGAATACAAATCTACGCCATGGGGAGATCTAAAAAATCCCATTTTTTCCATGGAGGATTTTGGAACAAATAGGATGGCGTTAAACTGGACCGGAGCATCCGAAGATAAATGCAGGGATGTCTCAGGCTCCTCCTGTAAATTACTAAAAAACTTATAAAATTCAATATAATCTTTTTTGCTAAGAGAGGACTTGGGCTGGGTCCAAATAGCTTCGGCGACTTGGAATTTTTCGTTCTCAATATAAACAGGGAACGGAACAAATTTTGAGTATTTTGACAATATGTTCTTTATTCTTTGTTTTTCCAAAAACTCTTTCTGGTCCTCTTTTAAAAACACCTCTATTCTTGTCCCTCTTTTCTTCTTTATTGTGGGCTCAATAGTATAGTCAGTATCTCCTGTAGACCTCCATAGATAAGCTTGGCTTCCTTTTTTGAAATATTTGGTATAGATATGAACTTCCCTGGCAGCCATAAAAGTCGAATAAAACCCCACCCCAAACTTTCCAATAAGGTCAACCTTTTCTCTTTCTTTTGACCTGGATAGTTCTTTGAGGAACTCAATAGTGCCGGAATGGGCAATGGTACCAATATTTTCCTTCAGATCCTTTTGGGTCATGCCTATTCCTGTGTCCTCAATGATTAACTTTTCTTGACTCTTATTAAAAGAAATATCTATACGCAGGTCTTCATCCTTGCCCTCTGCTTTTGAACGTGTCATGAGTTCAAACTGAACTCTGTTTAAGGCATCAACTGCGTTGGAAATTAACTCCCTTACAAAGACCTCCTTGTTTTTGTATAGAGAATAGACAAGTATATTTAAAAGTTGTTTGATTTCTGACTGGAATTCATGCTTTTTTCTGCTCTGTTGGGTCATTCAAGTCCTCCCTAAGAACCGTTTTCTTCGTATCTGCCGAATATCATCTTTCCTACAGTCGTCTGCAAAACAGATGTCACTGTCACATCAACGGTGTGTCCTACCATTCTCCGAGAATTGTCTACCACCACCATAGTCCCGTCATCCAGATAAGCGACCCCCTGATCTTTTTCTTTGCCCTCTTTTAGAATAAAAGCCTTGATTTTTTCTCCGGGAAGCACCACCGGTTTTAGGGCATTGGCTAACTCATTGATGTTGAGGACCTGAATTCCCTGGAGCTGAGCAATCTTATTCAAATTGAAGTCATTAGTAATGATCTTAGCATCCGTTTGTTTGGCCAATTCAATCAGTTTGGAATCAACTTCTTTAATATCAGGAAAATCCTCTTCCAAAATAGTAACGTTGATATGAGGAGACTTCTGGAGTCGGTCCAAAACTTCAAGCCCCCTTCTTCCTCTCTGTCTTTTGACTCCATCCGAAGAATCCGCTACCAGCTGCAGTTCTTTAAGCACAAATTGAGGGATTATCAAATTTCCCTCAATAAAATAAGCATCCGCAATATCTGATATTCGGCCGTCTATAATAACACTGGTATCCAAAATTTTATTTCCTCTTCCTATGGTTTTTTCTTTAAAAAAGGAAAAAAGGTGTACAGGACTGAACCATTCAGGCCTTCTTGTCCCTATCAAAAAGCCCAAGTAAGGAAAAACAATCAAAAAGAAAGTCTTGAAAAAGGCGGCCGTTTGTTCATTGAGGATAGTCTGATAAACAACTCCCAGCAACCATCCGATGAACAACCCACATAAAAAGCCAACTGTGACCCCCCAAATTGTTCTGAATGGACTCTTCCTGATTCTAAATTCCAGAAATACAATAAGCAGACTGACCATAAATCCTGCTGCAGCTCCATAATAATTAGGAAGCCCAAAAGGAGGCAAGAAATAAGCAGCACAGGTTATGACCGCAATGACCAGTATCCTAAATATAATAATGCCCATAATCATATCACTTAAAAATATTTATAATATAAATTCTTTACTATTATATATCTTTTTACTTAAAAAATCACATCCACAGCTTCTTTTATGTTTTTAACTCCTATAAGATCAATATTCTTGATATCCTTTTTATTTAATTCAGGCATATTTCCTTTGGGAATGATAACGGACATAAATCCCAATGAAAAAGCCTCTTTTATTCTAATCAAAGCTTGGTTGATTGACCTTACCTCTCCACTCAATCCAATTTCTCCCAAGAGGGTAAGATTTAAAGGAACTGGTTTGTTTTTTATACATGAAACCAGAGCAGCCAGAATCCCTAAGTCTGCCGCAGGTTCTTTGATAAACAGTCCTCCTGCCACATTCATATGAATATCCTGTCCCCCAAAGCCGAATCCTAGCTTTTTCTCGATCACAGCTAAAAGCATGGCTGTCCTATAGTGGTCAAGTCCTATAGTCATCCGCCTGGGATTTCCCACAAATAAAGTAGAAGATACCAGGGCTTGAATTTCAGCCAAAAGAGGCCGGGACCCTTTTATGGTGCAAACAGCTACACTACCGGGTTCACCTTCTGGTCTTTCTTTCAAGAAGAACGCCGAGGGATTGGAAATCGCTCTTAACCCATTTGACTCCATGTTAAATACCGCTATCTCAGAAACCGGACCAAACCTGTTTTTAAAGGCTCTAAGTATTCGATGGCTGTGGTCTCGTTCTCCTTCAAAATAAAGAACAACATCCACCATATGCTCCAAAGATTTCGGTCCTGCTAAAGAACCTTCTTTGGTGATATGTCCGACGAGAAAAGAGCATATACTGTTTTTTTTGGCGAACCGGAACACTTGGTTGGTCACTTCTCTGACCTGGCTTATGGTACCTGTACCTGAAGAAAGCTGAGAAGAAAAAACTGTCTGTACTGAATCTAAGATAAAGACCTGGGGCTTAAGGTTGGATGCATGAGAAATAATTTTTTCAAGGTTCGTTTCTGCCAGGAGATAAAGCTCTCCTTTATCTATACCCAGTCTTTCGCCCCTCATCTTGATCTGTTCCAAGGATTCCTCGCTGGAAACGTAAAGCACTTTTTTCCCCTCTGCTGAGAAGTCTCGGCTGACTTGAAGCAACAGAGTCGACTTTCCTATTCCTGGCTCTCCTCCGATAAGCACCAAAGAACCAAGAACCACTCCGCCCCCTAAAACCTGGTTCAACTCCCCGATTTCAATTTTTAGACGCTGTTTCTGTGCCTGCTTCACATCCTCATAAAGCATGGGTTCGGAGCGGGGAAAAGACAGCTCTTGTTCTGTTCTGGTTTCCTCAATCTCTTCAACCATCGTGCTCCACTCTCCACAGCTTGGACACTTACCTACCCACTTGGGAGAATGAAAACCACAATTTTGGCAAACGAAAGTTGATTTGTTCTTTTTCATGCTCTCATCCCAATTCTCTATTTAGACTATTCTTCTACAGTGTGGAATTCTCTATCGCTGAACCTAGCATATTTGTTTAAAAAGGCAAGAGAAACTCTTCCGGTAGGTCCATTTCTCTGTTTAGCGATGATGATATCAGCAATCCCTTTTAAGGTTTCGTCCTGGGGCTGGTATACTTCAGGACGAAAAATAAACACCACCACATCAGCATCCTGCTCAATAGCCCCTGATTCCCTTAAGTCTGACAGTTGAGGAATAGGTTTTGGGCGTCCTTTTTCAGGAGCTCTGCTTAGTTGGGAAATACCGACAACAGGAATCTGGAGCTCTTTGGCAAGTTCTTTTAAAGAACGGGAGATAAAAGAAATTTCCTGAGTCCTGTTCTCAAAACGACCCCCGGAACGCATGAGTTGCATGTAGTCAACAAAAAGTATATCCAGATTTTGCTCCATCTTTAACCTTCGTGCTTTTGCTTTCATTTCAATAACGGAGAGAGCGGGTGTTTCATCTACGTATATTTCAGCCTGGGATATTCTCTCTGCGCTTCTCTGTAGTTCTTTAAACTCCTTTTCATTAAGAAATCCTGTTCTGACTTTGTGAAGATCGACTTTAGCCTCCGAACACAGCATACGCAAGGCGAGTTGTTCTTTTGACATTTCTAAAGAAAAAAATCCTGCAGAATAGTCTGTATGTGCCCCGACATGTTGGGATATATTCAAGCAAAGCGCTGTTTTTCCCATAGAAGGTCGTGCTGCTATGACGATAAATTCAGAATTATGGAAACCAGCTGTTACACTGTCCAAATCTCTAAACCCACTGGGAATACCAGTGACAGCTTCCTGGCGATTTCTTAAAGAATCAATGGTGTTTAGGGCTTCTTTGGTCAGTGATTTTAAGGGCAAAAACCCAGGTTTTATTCTTTGTTCTGCCACGTCAATAATCGCGGATTGAGCTCTCTCTAAAAGCTGATCCGCATCTTCTTTTTGCTCATAACTGGCAGAGATAATCTCTGAAGATGATGTGATGAGCCTTCGGAGCAGGGCTTTTTCCTTAATTATCTGTGCGTGATACTCGATATTCAAGCTCTTAGGAACTCCATCCATCAAAGAAGAAAGATAAGACACCCCTCCTGCTTCTTCAAGACTTCCTGATTTCCCCAGCTCTTCAGCAAGAGTTAGCAAGTCGATAGGACGCCCTTTATCAACTAATGATATCATTGCCTCCAAGATTTTACGGTTGGCTTCCTTGTAGTAGTCCTCAACTGAAATAACGGAAAGCACGACATTGAGATTTTTATTGTTGACAAGAATTCCGCCTAGGACAGTCTTTTCCGTTTCAATACTATGAGGGGGCGTTTTTTTTAAAAAAGTAAAGTCTAAGCTCATAGTCTCTGTCTATTCTTTTATCTTTTTTTCCTTAACGCTTTCCTTTTTAGGTTCCTTCTCAGGTTCTTTTTCTTGTTCTGCTTTTGCTTTTGTTTCTGAGGGAGTTTCGTTCTTCTCTTCTTCCTCTGTTTTTTTGGATTCTTTTTTTGTTTCCTCTTCCTCTTTTTCCTTTTTTACCTCTATTTTAACCTCTGCCTGATACTCATGGAACACCTTTACCGGCACGGTGAAGTTTCCTATTTTTTTGATGGGTTCATCCAGTAAAATTCTTTTTTTCTCTATATCAAAACCCAATTTATCCAAGGCATCTTTGATGTCATTAGTGCTTACAGACCCGTATATGGTTTCTTCTTCGCTGGTCTTTCTTTGAAAAACGAGGTTGGCGTTACTTAATCTATCAACAACTTCATTATAAGATTCCATCTCTTTTTCCAAACCTTTTCTCAAAACCTTTTGTTCTATTTCGATCATTTTCATATTGGATGGATTCACTCTAATAGCCAGCTTTTGGGGAATCAAATAATTTCTCCCATATCCAGGAGCCACATCCACAACATCTCCTTTTTTCCCAAGATTCTCTATGTTTTCTCTTAAAAGTAACTTCATTTTCCCTCCAATAGCAAGTTTTAGTCAGCGATATAAGGAAGTAGCGCCACGTGTCTTGCTCTCTTAATCGCTTTGGTTAACTTCCGCTGATGATAGGCACAGGTACCAGTAACTCTACGGGGCGCTATTTTCCCTCTCTCGGGGATATATCTTTTCAAAACATCTATTTCTTTATAATCGATGTCCCTTATATCATTTTTACAAAACCAGCAGTACTTTTTTCTGCGGGAAAAATATCTTTTGGTTCTTTTAGATCTTCTTCTCCTGTCATCCATTTTTATTGTTCTCCTTTCTCAGTCTTCTTAGGTTCTTTTTCTTTCTTTTCTCGTTCAGCATCGCTGTCTTTATTCTTATCTGGTTTTTTCTTATCAACTTGTTTTTCTGCCTCTTCCTGTTTCTCCTCTTTTGATCCCCTCTTGGCTTCCTTCTTCTTTTCCTTTTTTGGTTCTTCCCCCAAAGAAGGCTCTTCTTCTTTTTTCAAAGTCAAATATCTGATGACTGACTCTTTCTGTTTAAACTGGCGCTCCAGTTCTGCATATATCTCTGGAGCTCCCTCATAGTAGAAAAAAACATAGAAAGCAGAGTCATGCTTCTTTATGGGATAAGCGAGCTTCCGCTTTCCCCATTTGTCAACCCCTATCATGCGCCCTTTTTTCTTCTTTACAACCTCTCCCATCTGACTGATTAAATTTTCTGTGTCTTCTTCAGATAGGTCGGGGGCGATCAAAAAAGCTGTTTCGTAATATCTCATTTTTTCCTCCTCACGGATATATAGCTCCTCTTCTATTGAAAAGGAGCAAGGAGTCACTTAATAATATATATGTTAAATCTCACTCCTTTTTCTATTATACATATTCATGGCATCATCTAAAGATTTGGTTGTTATCATCTTAAAAGCAGCTACCGCATCATCAAGGCTTTTTCGGACCAATGGTTTCTCTGGTTCTCTAAAACCTGAAAGCACAAAATCGGACGGGTCCACGCCCTCTGGTACAGGCCCTATCCCTATTCTTATCCTCGGAAAATCCTGAGTTTCCAGGTATTCTATAACAGACTTAACACCTCTGTGAGTTCCACTGCTTCCTCCTCTTTTTATCCTTATTTCTCCTAAAGAAATATCAAAATCATCATGTATAACAATCAAACGTTCCAAAGGAACCTGATATTTATTCTGAATTCGTTTTACCGCCACCCCACTCATGTTCATAAACACCCTTGGTTTGGCGAAAAGAATCTCATTCTCATTTTTTTTTGCCTCTGCTCCACGGAATCTTTTGTCAAGGTACTTTAGTTTTACTTTCCATTCATTCGCACATCGATTAACAAACATAAATCCTACATTATGTCTGGTCTCTGAATAATCCTTGCCCGGATTCCCGAGTCCAACCAATGCCCACAAATATCACTCCTTTTTCTCTTCCTCTTCCTTGGGTTCCTCTTTTCCTTCCTCTTCTTCTCCCTCTTCTTTCTCTTCTCCTATGACTTCAGGTTCTTCTCCCTCTGCAATGAGTTCTTCCTCGATTTCTTCTTCCTCTTCAATCTCTTCTTCTTCAGGAAGCATGATGTGGGCAATTACTGTTCCTGGATCCGTGATAAATTCCACATTCTCCGGGGGCTCTATGTCTTCTATCTTTATGGACTGATTCAAATGAAGGTCACTGATATCAACTTTAATTTGATCAGGGATATCTTTAGGCAGACACTTCACTTCTACTTCTCTGTTCTGGAAGTCAACAAAACCCCCTTCAGATTTGACCCCTACCGCCTCTCCAGTGAGAACGATCTGCACTGTCACTTCAATGACCTCACTCATGGCAATCTCAATCAAATCAACATGGAGAAGCTCATCTGTCAAAACATCCAGCTGATAATCTTTTATCATAACATTCTTCTTTTTTGAATCAAAAGTCACCTTAAAAATAGTGTTTTCGCCTCTTTCTGTTTTCAATATAGAAAACATATCTTGTTTGGATAATACCAAAGGGATATTTTTTATCTTTGGACCATAGAGAATTGCTGGAATCCTTCCTTCTCTTCTCAATCGACGTGCCAAGTTTTTTCCAACAGATTCTCTTGTCTCAGCTTTTACAGTCATGGTCATAGTCATTTCTCCTTATTGAAATAAAGAACTTACAGAGGCACCTTCATGTATTCTGCGAATGGCTTCACCAAAAAGCTCTGCCACAGATAAAATCGTAATCTTACCCATGTCTTTATTATCGCCTTTAAGGGGAATGGTATTGGTAACTACCAGTTTTTTTAAACCAGACTTATTGATCCTCTCAACAGCATTCCCGGAAAGCACAGGATGTGTGCAAGCAGCAAAAACTTTCTGTGCCCCTTCTTTTATGAGAGCTTCTACACTTTGAACTAAGGTTCCTCCTGTATCTACCATATCATCCAAGATGATCACATCGTGTCCATCCACATCTCCAATGACATGAAGAACTTTGGCAATATTTGGAGCTGGTCTCCGCTTATCAATGATACCTAAAGAAGCTTCCATGCGCTTTGCAAACCATCTGGCTCTACCTACTCCTCCAGCATCTGGAGAAATAATGGTCAAATTTTCCAAACTAAGATTCTTAAAATATTTCTCCAGGACAACTCTGGCAACTAGATTATCCACAGGGATAGAAAAGAAACCTTGAATTTGAGGAGAATGAAGATCCATAGTTAGAACACGATTCGCTCCCGCCGCTTCAAGTAAATCAGCAACCAGTCTTGCAGAAATGGGAACACGAGGGCGATCCTTCCAGTCCTGTCGGGCATAACAGTAATAAGGGATAACAGCTGTTATCCTTTCTGCAGAAGCTCTTTTCAAAGCATCGATCATAATAAAAAGTTCTATCAAATGAAAACTAGTCTCGCGAGATCCTGTTTGGATAACAAACACATCTTCTCCACGAACATTTTCATCGATATAAAAATGGATTTCTCCGTCACTAAACTGCTCTAGAACTGATTTTCCAAGGTCCATATTAAGATAAGAGGCAATTTCCTCTGCTAAATGAGGATTTGATGAACCTGTAAAAATCTTCATGTCTTATTCCTTTCTAATAATCTTTCACTTCCTTCTTCTATGAAAGACTCAATATCACACATGGCTGGGGTGGGAGGATTCGAACCTCCGAATGGCGGCTCCAAAGGCCGCTGCCTTACCACTTGGCTACACCCCATGCGTCAGACTGCTCCAGTATTGTTCTCTATTTAGTGTTTCTGCCAGCACAGCAGGATAAACTTTTTTTATGTCCTCAAAGGCTGATCTTGCCTTTTTTTTTCTTTCAAAAAGTCCAAACACTACTGATCCTGTTCCACTCACCAGTGCCAGCACTGGATCCATTTTTATGATGAGGCTTTTAACGTCCTTTATCTGTGGGTGTAAGTGAAAAACAGTTTCTTCTAAATCGTTTTCTAAACAACCAAGTCTTTTTGTATCCAGAAACTCGATAATTTTACTGCCTTTATCTCTTGAAGTCAAGTTCTCTCCAAAGCTTTTATAAACAGATCTTGTGGAAACAAAGGTGCCTTCCAAAGCCAGCACACAGAAATGAGTGGGAAGGTCATCAATGAGAGAAATTTTGTCCCCCTTATCTGTGCCAATACACAATCCTCCTTCAAGAAAATAGGGGACATCCGCTCCTAATCCTTTGGCAAGCTCTCTCAATTCCTCTTTTCTTAAGCTCAACCCTAACATTCTATTAAGAGCTAACAGGATAGCCGCCGCATCACTACTTCCTCCCCCCAACCCAGCCCCTGCTGGGATATTCTTTTTGACCCAGATATCAAGCCCTGGGTTGTTTTTCGACTGCTCCTTCATAATATACGCTGCTTTATAAACAAGATTGTCTGTTCCCCAAGAAATGGACTGGTCAGACCCATTAATCAGGATCTTTCCTGAAGAAGAAATTTTCAGTTCTATGGAATCATGGAAAGAGATGCTCTGGAAAAGAGTTCTGATATCATGATACCCATCCTTTCTCTTTCTCAACACCTCCAAACCGAGGTTTATCTTAGCAAACGCCTTAACTTTCATGGTCGATCATATCTTTTATTTCATTCCATGATTTCTTTTCAAAACTTCTCATAAAAGAAAAAGAAAAAAGACTTTCTTTCGCTGGTTCATTGAAGCCAATACTGAGGATCTTTAATTTTCCTTCTTGATAACGGTTTTCGAAATCAAGCGTTCGAATCAAACGAGTATCGTCAATATATTCATTGACCTGGAAGCTCATGTCTTGCTTTTGTCCCTGAACCACTTTTCCATCGGTATTCCTTTTTATAACCCAGGAACTCTTATTTCCTTCACCTGTTTTTTTCCCCAAATACCCCCAGTGCCCACTGAGAAAACTCTTAACTTCGTTCACAGACAATTTGGATCCAATGAATTTATCCATGATTTCTTCTTCAGTGCTCTTCCAATAAATCTTTTTCGAAGGCACGACAAGAAAAGCTCTGTCCTCATCTATGATAATCTGATACAGTGTTCTCCCAAGGAAATCAAATACTTCTATCTTTGCTTTTTCTGGATGGACGAATAAAAAAGAAAATTTTGACCTAGAATAACCTTCGGGTCCTGCTATCCTTAATGAAGCAAACCCTTGTATTGTCTCTATCTGATCAGGGAAAGGAGACAGCAAAACTTGTGATGGCCTGCAGTTAAACAAAACAATAATACATAGACCTAATAAGACTAGCTTGATCTTTGGGAAAGGCAATCCTCTATTATCAACTATTTCTTTTCACCTTTTTTGTATTCTCCTCTTTCTTTTCTCTTTTCATCAGAAAGGGAAAATCCATAGTCATCTACTTTGAGATCCTTAGGCTTCTTTTTGGCTTTTCGGCTCTTTTTGGGTTCTATACTAGTGATTCTCGGCCTCTTTCTTGACTCCTCATCAACCAATGAAAATCCATAGTCATCAATCTTCTTCCCTTTATCTTTGGAAGCCTTTTTCTTTCTTTTTCTTAATAAAGGATAGAAAGGAGATTTGATCTTTTTTCCAAAACATGTAATTCTGGGATTAGCTATCAAAATAATGATAAATAAAGCAAAAATTATGATTGCGCCTATAAGAAATATATTCATTTCATTCTTTTTTTATTGAAAAATAATCCCGGTTTTAATCAAATCACCATCTTAGGCGATCCTTTTCAAGCTTTTTCCTCAAAGTCTTCCTGAAATTCGGGTATCTTTGATATGATCTTCTCTTTGCCCAAATAAAACCCAATAAAGAAAGCAGACGATGCAAGCAGAAGAGTGAAAAACGACTTAAATATATTTTTCATTGTTCTTTTTCCTTTGAACAGTTCCCTTAAGATTCTTAAATAATTTATAAAAAATGTCAACCCTGTTCATCTTTATTATGGCCTATTTTCAATCATAAAATTTCGTGAAAAACCTTGGCTTCAAAAATATAGATGTCTGCTCCCTTTTTCCATGAATCTTTGGAAAGGCCTGCTTTAAGGCAAGTCTGTTCGAGAAATTTCCTTTTTGACCAGTTATTCTTTATGGCTACCTGGGGCAATAATAGCCCCTCTTTTTGACCTTTTGATATAATAAGCCCATGTCTTCCCACTTCAACATCTGAAATATCTTCTGTTTTTTTGGGCTTAGTTAAAACAGATATTTCTATCTCCAGCTCTCTTAGTTCTGAAACCGACAAAGGGGGAAATCGATGGTCCCGACAAGCTGCAAATATGGCAGCTTGAGCCACTGTCTGATAAAGAGGAGCTACAGGCTCTATAAATCCTATACACCCTCTCAATCTTCCTTTTCTTGTCAAAGTCACAAATGCCCCTCTATATGAACGCAGTCTTGAATTCCGGGGTTCAGGAAGGACTACTTCTTCTTGCTTTGTATAGCTCTGGATAGCCAAACGCGCTATACTCAAAAGCTCTCTCTTGTCTTTTTGAGAAAGAGAAAAATGTCCCGACTCTGTTTTCATGTACAAAGCAGCAGACATATAGCCCACAACCTGTGATTTAGGACCTCCTGCTGAAGAAGAGTCATCATAACACAAAAAATCTACATCAGCCTCTCCGATATCCATGGCATATTTAAGAGCTGTAACCACTCCAGCTCCACCGCACATAATGTTCTCTCTGTTTAGAATCTTTTTTTCTAATTTTTTTACATCCTGAGAAATGATGAGATCTATGGTGTCCTTGTCTCTTTGATTTGCCTGCTCTTTTGAAAGATAATGTGACATGTCAGTGGAAATCACTACCAGAACTTCCTTCTCTAAAGCAATTTCAGCTATTCCTTCAGAGAGCTTCCCTATGGAATCCTTGGAAGGCGTCCCCATGAGTATAGGAATGATTTGAGCATCAGGAATGGTCTTTTGTATGAAAGGAATCTGTACTTCTATAGAATGCTCTTTCTCATGAGCCTTAGGAATAAATTTAAATCCAGTTATCCTGGAAAGTTGCCCCGCTGATTTCTGATCTATACCCACCACTCCTAAAGGAGAAGCATAGCTTCCTTGCTGGCAAATAGAACATCCTCTGAATCCAAAATGATGACTGGGCCCTATGATGACAACAGTGTCGAATTCTTTTTTTTGTGCCTGCTTGTAGGCATTAGCTGCTACTTTCCCCGAATAAATATAACCAGCATGTGGAGCGATCAGGACTTTGAGCTGGGAATCAGGATGGGGATGGTATTCAGCTTTTTGTAACCACTGTTCAATCTGTTGTGACAGAACTTGAGGACGTTCATCATAAAATTTTCCTGCCCATACCGGCTTTCTAATGTTTTGTCCCCAAGAAAGGCAAAAAACCATTAGAAAAAGTAGTCCGAATGTGAGTATCTTTTTCTTCATTTTGATTTTGTATAAATTTTAAGGGGATTTTCCAAAAAAATCAACCGATGACGTTCCTTCCTTCGCCTTCCCCTTTTCACTTTTCTTCTTTCACATTTCACATGCCTTATGAATGCTATACTATGTTTTTACTAAAAATATATTTTCTGCTATAATACTCGCTTATTTTTAGGAGGCTAAGATGCCTTTATATGAATATGAATGCTCAAAATGTCACAAGAAAATCGAAATAATACAAAAAGTGGGGGGAACCGCTCCAAAAAAATGTCCTTATTGCGGAGGGGCCTTGAAAAAATTATTGTCAACTCCGGCGATCAAATTCAAAGGTTCCGGCTGGTATGTCACAGATTATGCAGGAAACAAAGCAGGTCTCAATTCATCCACCCATCCTAAAAATCAGAAAAAAGTGGATTCAGCTGTTAAGGACACTCCCAATAAAATCAAGCCAAAACCCACCAAAACCCACCACAATCACTAAGATGCGGATAGCTATTCGCGCCCCCAACTGGATAGGGGATTCTATCTTATGCATCCCCAGTATAAAAAGCTTAAAAATGAATTTTCCTGACTCGAGTCTCTCTGTGGTGGCAAAGAAATGGGTAAAAGACTTATTTCTTAACCTTGAGTTCATCGACGATATTATCAGCATACCTGATAAGAATGATTTAAAAAGTCTTAATGTAACAGCCAAAGAAATAAAAAAACGAGAATTCGACGCAAGCCTTCTTTTCACTAATTCTTTTATATCCGCGCTTTTATTCACTATGGCAGGTATTCCAGAAAGATGGGGATATAACAAAGAGGGTCGGGGAATCCTGCTTACAAAACAGGTTTCATATAAAAAACCAAGAAAATACATCCATCAAGTCCATTATTATCAAAATATTATATCTGGTCTCGGATTGAAGCCCTGCCCCCCTGAACTTCATCTTGCGGTGACAAAAAAGGAAAAAAACCAGGGAGAGGATTTTCTTAGATCCTTTAATATCGATCCTGGAAAAAAGCTAGCTGTTCTTAATCCTGGCGCTTCCTACGGTCCTGCAAAAAGATGGCCGGCTTCCAAATATGCTGAGCTTGCCGAGATGCTTCAAAAAAAATCAAACCATGCCCTTCTTCTCGTTGGCTCAAACAAAGAATCTTCACTCGCAGACTCAATCTCAACTTATCTGGAAAAGAAACCTATAAACCTAACTGGGAAAACCTCTTTGAGAATGCTTTGTAGCATCATAAGCCTTTCTGACGTTGTTATTTCCAATGATTCAGGCCCCATGCATATTTCAAACGCCTTGGGCATACCTGTTATTGCTTTGTTCGGACCAACCATTCCTGCGGTCACCCGTCCGTTCCATCAACCCTATAAAGTAATTCAAAAAGAAGTGCCATGTTGGCCGTGTTCCTATAGAGAATGTCCCTATGACCATCAGTGTATGCTCAAGATAACACCAGAAGAGGTGTTCTCTGAATGTGAAAAATACTTATCATGAAAAAAAGAGCTGTTTTTTTAGACAGAGATGGCAATATAAACAAAGATGTGGGCTATCCTGATTCCTATGATAAGGTCAAAATTTATCCATACAGCTACGAAGCCGTAAGGAAAATCAACAAAGCCGGTTTTTTAGCTGTAGTCATCACAAATCAGTCAGGTGTGGGAAGAGGACTTATCAAGGAGCAAATTCTCAACAAGATCCATGATAAAATGAGAAAATCATTTCTCGAAAACAATTCTCGTCTTGACCAGGTGTACTACTGTCCCCATTATATTGATTCGCCTATTCCAAAATATAAAAAAGACTGCCCATGCAGAAAACCCAAACCTGGGATGGCTCTCAATGCTGCTAAAGAACTCCATATAGACCTATCTAAATCCTATATGATAGGAGATAAGGTGGAAGACATCTTATTTGGGATAAATATCAAAGCCACTCCAATTCTTGTGCTTACCGGCTTTGGAAAAGAATCAAGAGTTCAGCTGGAGAAAATGAAAATAAAACCAGCTTATGTTGCAAAAAACCTGCTAGATGCTGTAAACTGGATTCTAGAGAATGATTGAGAGACAATCACCAGATTAAATCTCTGGGGCCAAATATAAAACACAAATGATAAGATTCGACGATATCTTGGAAAAAGTCTCTGACTCGTACGGAGAAAAAGACCTAGTTCCTCTGCAAAAGGCCTATGTCTTTGCTGCTCAATCCCATAAAGGCCAAGTCCGCCTTTCTGGAGAGTCCTATCTCAACCATCCTCTAGAAGTCGCTTATATACTTGCAGAAATGAAATTGGATCCCACCACATTAACTGCCGCCCTTTTGCATGATGTTCTGGAGGATACAGATGTGACGGCATTGGATATAAAAAAAATATTCGGAAAAGAAGTCGCACATCTTGTTGAGGGGGTGACAAAAATTGGCCTGGTGGAAGAGTCTTCTCCTGAAACAAGACGAGCTGAGACCATCAGAAAAATAATCTTAGCCATGACCGATGACTTAAGGGTGATATTTATCAAACTAGCAGATAGAATCCACAATCTTAAAACCTTAAAATATCTATCGGACCGGAAACAAACACCGATCGCTAAAGAAACCCTAGAAATATATGCTCCTATTGCAAACAGGCTGGGCATGGGAAGAATAAAAGGAATGTTGGAAGACTTGTCTTTTCGATATGTTGACAAAAAAAACTATTTCAGGATTCTCTCCCTAATAAAAACCCGAAAAAAAGACTCAGAAAAAATCTTAAAAAAAATTGAAAAAAGCATTCAAGCCCTGATGGAAAAAAGCAATATCCCGGTTAAAATTTCCTCCAGGATAAAAAGACCTTACAGCATTTATCTAAAAATGAAACGCCAAGGAGTCAAGTTCGATCAAGTGTATGATTTCATGGCATTGAGGCTTATCACAGATTCTACCCAAAATTGCTACGCAGCTCTCGGTATTATTCATCAGAATTGGACTCATCTTCCTTCTCGCTTTAACGACTTCATATCTATGCCCAAACCAAATCTCTATCAAGCCCTTCATACCACTGTGCTTACCAAAAAAAAACAGACTATTGAAATACAGATCAGAACACACCAAATGCATGAAATTTCAGTAAATGGAATCGCAGCTCACTGGAAGTATAAAGAAACTGACGCCAAATCTATGGTCAAAGAAGATGAAAGGCTTCAATGGTTGAGAGAAATGGTGGAGCTGTACAATGAACAAAAAGATCCCAGAAAATTTCTAAAAAACTTAAAAACCAACCTGATCCCTGAGGAAGTGTATATTTTTACTCCCAAGGGAAAAGTCATAACTCTTCCTATGGGAGCCACTGCTCTTGATTTTGCGTTTAAAATACACACTGAAATCGGACTGCACGCTGACGAGGCCATAATAAATGGAAAGTCTGTTCCTCTTAATACAATTTTAGAGCCAGGCACCATAGTTGAGATCGCTACCTCTGATAAAAAAACACCCAGCAGGAATTGGCTTAATTTTGCGTTCACTTCCAACGCCCAACATCATATAAAAAGATGGCTCAATAAACAGGAAAAAATAAAAAACATATCATTGGGGAAAAAACTCTGGAACAAACAATGTGCCAAACATAAAATAAAAACGACCGCCATAAAAGGAAAATCTCTTTTAAAAAACATCAGACTCGCCACACACTCTCACATTAAGTCATTGAAACATTTTTATGAAATGGTAGGGATAGGCAAAATTGTTCTCAATCGAAAGTTATTAGAAAAGATATTCCCAGATGGAAACCTCAAGCCAAAAAAAGAAACCCTTATTAAAAAGGCAGTGAAAAAAGTTACCAAAAAAACTGAGCCGGCTATCAAAGTAAAAAACTTAGAACGCTCGAACATTAAACTCGCAAGATGCTGCTCTCCTATTCATGGAGAACCCATAATCGGTTATATCACTTCAGGGAAAGGAATAACCATCCATTCTCTGAGGTGCCATTTGGTCAAAAAAGAAATCCTTCCCTCACAGCGCATGGTGGAAGTCTCCTGGGATAAATCTGCCAAAGGAGATTACCCAGCTTCAGTTCTGATCAAAGCCAAAGACATCCCCGGGGTGTTGGCAAAAATAACCTCAAAAATCGCAGAAATGAAAGTGAATATAAAGAAAGCCAATGTCAGCTCTGCTTCAGACAAAACCACAAGAATAAATCTTAGCTTTACCGTCCAAGATATCGAACAACTAGAGAAAATCACAGCGGAAACAAAGGGAATCAGGGAAGTCATCTCTGTTAAAAGAATATAAACAAAGACTATCCTGCTTTTTCTACTTTTCCTGAACGGATACAGTTAGTACAAACCCATGCTTTTCTTATGCCTGAGTCAGTCTCTATTTTAATTCGCTGTAAGTTAGGTTTCCATTTCTTCTTGGTCGCCTTATGCGAATGACTGACATTGTGTCCGAAAGAAGGTCCTTTTCCACATATTTCACAAACTTTACCCATTTTTCTTTCTCTCTCGATTTAATAAAATACTCTTTAATCTTTGTCTTTTCTTATAAATGAGAAGAAACAATTAAGACATTATTTATACCATAAATCCATCAAAAACCCAACCTCCTTAATTCCACAAGCCTGTGAATGGTCAAAGGTGAAATGTTAAAAAAACCATTTCAAATTATTCAATTATCATCTTTTAATCTTAATCTTTCCTCTTTCACATTTTCCCATATTTTATGAATAGTTCAGGCTAGACATTCGCCTCAATTTATAAGCTTTTAGTGTATTATGCATCAGCAGGGCTACAGTCAACGGCCCTACACCCCCGGGCACAGGAGTCAGAAAGGAAGCGTTGTCTATCACTCTAGGCTGGACATCACCAATAAGTGTATATCCTTTATTATCGATATCTTTTAGTCTTTTTTGGGGTTCTTTGAACAGCTCTTTTGCCTTTTCCTTGTCCGTTAAATGATTTATCCCCACATCAATAACCACAGCCCCTTTTTTAACATAGCCTGGGGTTACAAAAGCTCCCCGTCCAATAGCTGCCACCAATATATCAGCTCTTGATGCCACCTGAGGGAGATCCTTAGTTTTGGAATGACAAACAGTTACGGTTCCGTGGGCATTTGTCATCATTACAGAAAGAGGTTTTCCCACCAGCAAGCTTCTTCCAATGATGACAACTTCTTTCCCTTTGATCTCAATATTTCGAGATTTTAACAGCTCCATTATCCCCAGGGGAGTGCAGGGTCGGAGACCGCTCTGAACTCTTAGCAGATTCCCCAAGCTGCATGGATTGAGTCCGTCCACATCCTTTTCTGGAAGAATAGTTGTGGCGACTTCATGACTGTTAAAGGAAGGAGGCAGTGGTTCCTGAACTAAGATTCCATCAATCTGATCCTTTTTATTCAATTCTTCTATCTTTTTTTTAAGTTCAGGTGGATCTAAATCTTCTTCAAAATTCAATATTTCAGAATGGATTCCCAGACGTTCGCAATTCCGTTGTTTCATTCCTACATAGACCTGAGAAGCTTTGTTGTCTCCTACCAAAACCGCAGCTAATCCTGGAACCTCGTTCCTCTCTTTCTTGATTTTTGAGACTTCCTCCTTAACTTTTTCTTTTATTTCTTTTGCTAAAGAGCTCCCCTTAAGCCATTCTCCCATGAAGTCCTCCCGAACATTTTTTACCAATCATTATACATATGTCCGATTTGAATGACAACTTATAAAGGAAATCAAAACCCTTCTGTCTGTTTGAGGCTGGCACAAAATTTGCTCATATTAAACGTGAGGTTAAGAATGTGCGACAATTTATGGAATGTCTTTATACGCCTCTGTCTGCCTCAAGGCTAGAAGTCAACTAATTCGAGGTTGCATCTCTTGACGATTTCACAAAAAACAAGTACGTTAGGATAGAAAGGATTGACTAAAAATGAACAGAAAAACAAATATATCTCTAGTTTTAATTGCCCTGATTTTCATTACTGCCAATTGTACGGTTTATCTTCCCCAAAGCCAACTCAAATTCGGAGTTGAAGCCGCTCAACACGGATTATGGGATGAGGCCATATTTAGATGGAAGAAAGCGGTTGAAGTTGAGCCAAACTCAGCAGCTGCCCACAATAATTTAGCTGTCGCCTACGAAGCAAAAGGGCTTTTTGAAAAAGCTGAGATTGAATACAGAAAAGCTTTACAGCTCAGTCCGGAAAACGAAAACATTCAATCTAATTACCAAAAATTCAAGAAAAACATAAATAAAAACGAGAAGGATGGAAACAAAGATGAAAACAAATAAATCGTTCTTTTATAAAATAATTTTTATTCTATTGATCATTTCTCTGTCCAGTTGCAACACAACCTCCTTTTTGGAGATAAGGACAGATATTGCTGAAACCCCCCAGCTCAACTTAGAACAATTTGACAAAATAATGATCACAAATTTTCTCCATAAAGAGGCCAGAACTGATTTTGACCTCAATAAAGAAGTTAAAGATTACTTTTTCCAAGAACTGGAAGTAAAAACAGAAAAAAAAGCAAGTATTGAGAATATCTCCCCTAAAAATGAAAAAACCTTTAAGGAAAAGGAGTATTGGGCTCGTTTTTCTAAAAAAGATAACCAAGTAGTTTTTATCACAGGAAGTGTGGAATATAAAGCAGAAGTCCGAAAAGCCTTGGTGAGAGAAAAGAGAAAATTTGAAGATCCTTTTACCTATGAAGATCGGTTTGCAGAAAGGAAGCTTTTCTCCTTAATGTTGGATTTATATTTTATAGACAGCCAAACAGGAGAAGTTCTGTATAACAGGAAATTCAATGAGACCAGAAATTATGAAAATCCCAATCAAACCCCTTATTTCGCTTTTTTTGATCTTATATACAACGTTAAAGAAAAATTATTTCGTGACATCCTAGACAAAAAGATCCCCCAAAAAAGATATCTTATCCTCAAATAAGGAGAAATAATGAAAAAACATATAAATAGAATTATTATTATAGCCCTTGTTCTGTTTTTTGCGTCATCTTTATCCGCGCAAATTATATATTATCCTTATTATGGTAAAAACAAAATACGATATAAAGATTTCCAATGGGAAAGTTACCAAACAGATCATTTCGAAATATATTACTACATGGAAGACCTCGAATTTTTAAAAACAATCGCAGAGCTGGCTGAAAGTGCTTATGACCTGATAAGCAAAAGAGTCAAGCATCAGCTCTCCGCAAGTGTGCCCATCCTTTATTATAAAACCAGCACTGACTTTCAGCAGACCAATCTTTTCAATCTGCCGGAAGGAGTACTGGGAGTTGCTGAGCCCATATTATACAGGGTAGCTTTATATGGAGATATGCCTATAGATGAATTGGAGGATCTGGTCGAACACGAGCTGTCTCACATTTTCGAATACGACATTCTCTGGGGTAGTCCTGGAGGAGCTTTGCATGCGGTTAGTTCTCCTCCTTTATGGGTCATGGAAGGGTTTTCTGAATATAACACACAAGAGTGGTCTTCCTGGTCAAGGCTGATTGTCAAAGATACCGTGTTGAACGATCGGATTCCTGAAATGAGAAAAAACGGCAACCTTTATTCCAGGTACCCTCTGCCAAGAGATCCTGCTTATGACTTTGGACATGCTATTTATGAGTTTATTGAATACAAATTCGGAAAAAATGGAGTGAGAAATTTATGGCAGTCCATGAAAAATGCTCCTCTGATTGGGCAAATAAGCCCTATAAAAAAAGCTTTTGACTTAGAGCCTAAAGAATTCAATCATGAGTTTAATAAGTATCTCCGTGACAAATTCAGGTCCTTTTTATCCCGTGAAAATCCAGAAGATTACAGTATATCCCTTGGACCAAATTACCCTGTTAATGAATATCGCTTTTCCCTCTCCCATTCCTTGTCTCCATCAGGAGATATAATCGCTACATTAACGGTCAATCTAAAGGCAAGTGAATTTGATATAGTCCTTTTCTCAACAAAGGACGGTTCTTTTATAAAAAATCTTACCCAAGGTTATACTCTAAAATACCGGAGCATCAAATATGAAATCGAACCTTCTAGGGGAAGAGACATTGCTTGGTCTCCTGACGGGGATAGAATCGCATTTTTTGGTCGATCCGGAGAAAAATACAGCCTATTTTTGGTCAATGTGCTTACCAACCGTATCATCCAAAAAATAAAAATTCCCCAGGACCGACCCACTTCTCCTGTTTTTAGCCCGGATGGAGAAAGTATGCTCTATACTGCATTTTTAAACGGAATTCATGACATCTTCAGCGTATCCCTCAAATCCGAGAAAACCCAAAACCTAACCAATAATGACCTTTACGAAAAAGCTATTTCCATATCACCAGATGGAAAATCGGTTGCTTACACTCTCAGAATCGGTTCTCAGGATAAATTATTTTTATCCCCTTTTGATGACTTAAGTAAAAAGACTCAGTTGACTTTTGGAAAAGGCAATACCATCTGTCCTGAATTCTCTCAGGATTCAAGTGTTATATACTTCTCCGGTAATATGAGAGAAGCTTATAATATATATTCTCTGTCTCTAAAAAACGGAGAGCTTAGGAGATATACAGATGTTAGAACAGGGAATTTTTTCCCTTCTCCTGTCCCTAATGAGGAAAAAACCATTGTTTTTTCTTCTTTTCATAAAGGCGCCTTTCAAATATTTAAAAGTGAGATGGAGGGTGTTGTTGAAAAAAGCATAAAATTTGATGATATGCTGACTGCTGAAGAATACAAAGAATACAAACCTCATGTGACACTTGAAATTGACGAATCAAAAATAAAACCCTATAAAGGCATTGGCAAGCTTTACTTAACCGGAAGACCTCCTATAGACACAACCATTGCCACAGATGGTTCTATATACGGCGGTTCCTCTGTCTCTTTTTCAGATTTATTTAGAAACCACACCTTCAACCTCACTGCCTATCAGGTTAGAGATTTTCGGTCTTACTACTTTTCCTATCTAAATCAGACAAACAGACTCCAGTATCAAGCCAGCGCTTACCACTACACTCTTTTTTACTACACTCCTTATGCCTACTTAGATCCTTCTTATTATTATTATTTGAATTATAATGATGCTTTGGCAAAAAGATCCATTTCAGGGGCAAATATATCTGCTTATTATCCCTTTAGTCTGTATTACCGTGCTCAAGGGTCCGTGCAATATTCCTACTATGATGAGGAATTTTATGACCCGATTCTTGCCCGTCAAATTGCTGAACAAGGACAGGGATTTGGCTATTTTCTATCCGGGAACATGCTGTCTGCCTCTTTTGCGTTGACCGGAGAAACCACTCACTTTAAATATTATGGTCCAGCAGCTGGAAATACTTTTAGCCTTTCTGTTTCCCAAGCAATTCCTATTACTGATAGTTTTCTTTCCAATACAACCCTTCGATTAGATCTAAGGCAGTATTTGTATGTAGGGTATGATATGCTTTTTGCATTCCGGCTTGAAGGTTTTGGCAGCTGGGGAGAAAATCCATACATTAACTATTTTGGCGGTAACAATGAAGTCCGCTCCCAATATTATTACAGCCTTATAGGAACTGAAAGCTGGTTTTCAAACCTTGAGTTTAGATTTCCTTTGATAAACGCAGCTTCTACTATCATCGGTCAAATCGGACCTATTCGGGGGACTCTGTTCTTTGATATGGCTAGAACTAATGTGAAGGGATATGAACCTAAGATATGGATTACAGACCGTCGTAAGTCAGGGGAAACATACTATTATATCGTTGATGCTGTGGGTTCTTTGGGATATGGAATTGAATTTTTTGTTCTTGGTTTTCCTGTACATATTGATTTCGTAAAAATGGTCTACTGGCCGGACTTTTCAGATCCACTTGACCTTAAAACTGGAGACCGCTGGATGACAAAATTTTGGATTGGTTTTGACTTTTAATTCTTTTTTTGAAAATTTTCAAGGAATTTTGTTTTGTTTCGACAAAACTTCTTGAAATACCATTTCAACAGTGTTAATATACTTTTAATCAAACCAGCAGACAAAACAGGTTTTCCACATCTGTGAATATGTCTGTGGAAAACTAAGGCCTGATATGGAGAAATCGCGCAAACTAAACCCGTGGATTCGAATCCAAAAAAAAATAAAAAATCAAATCGATAAAAACAGTTTTGATACTTGGTTTGGACCCACGTCATATATAGGACAGGAAAAGAACTTTCTCTATATTAAAGTTCCAAATTCCTATTTTAGAGACTGGTTGTCCTTTCATTATTCTAATCTCATAAACACCTGTTCAAAAGAGCTTTTTGATAAAGTCTATGATATAAAATATATATTTGACGATTCCTCTTCGTTTATGCGCCGAAGCCCAAAAGAGAGAAGAGCCAAAGATGGTTATCTCCTTAATCCTAATTTGAATCCCAACTATACCTTTGATAATTTTATTGTGGGTTCATGCAATCAATTTGCTCATGCGGCTGCCTCGTCTGTATCTCAAAAACCAGCTAAATCCTACAATCCATTATATGTCTATGGAGGAGCAGGATTAGGAAAAACTCACCTTATGAATGCTATCGGTCACGAAGCTTTAAGAAGCAAAAGAAGCACAAAAATACTTTACATGACCACAGAAAAATTTATGAATGACCTTATCAATCATCTCCAATACGGTAAAATTATGAATTTTAGAGAAAAATATAGAAATATTGACCTTCTCCTCATGGATGATATTCACTTTTTATCAGGCAGAGAAAGAACCAAAGAAGAGTTTTTTCACACTTTCAATCATCTTTATGACAATCAAAAACAGATCGTCATTTCCAGTGATTGTCCCCCAAAAGAAATCCCAAATATAGAAGAAAGGTTTAGCTCAAGATTTGAATGGGGCCTCATTGCTGACCTAAAACCACCTGATATAGAAACAAGAATTGCTATATTAAAGAAAAAATCACAAATAGAAGGAGTTGATATTCCTGAAAGTGTGGCACTTTTTATCGCTGATAAAGTCCATTCTAATATCAGAGAATTAGAGGGCTTCCTCAGACGTGTGATTGCCTATTCTTCTCTAAAGGGACAGCCCATTGATTTGGATCTCACCAAAGAAGCTTTAAAAAGTCTTCTTGACTCAGCTGAACATATCATCACTGTTGAAAAAATACAGAAGTTTATCTGCCATGAATTTAAAATGGGACCTAAAAAGATAAAGTCAAAAAATAACTCTCCAAAAGTGGCTTTCCCGCGACAGATTGCTATGTATCTTTCAAAACAACTAACCGATTCCTCTCTTCCTGATATCGGTAAAAAATTTGGTGGAAAACATCATACCACTGTGATCCACAGTATAAAGAAGATAGAGAATTTGAGAGAAACCGACAGAAGTTTTGACAGGAAAATCAACAGGATGATTAGCTCTATCCGCTAAGAAATTCTTAAGTTTGGAATAATTTTTCACATATTATTTGCAATTATTATTATTATTATTTAATCTTAAAAAAATATATATAATATAAATAATAAAAACAAATGATGAAAAGGTGGAAAAAATGAAGTTTTCAATTGAAAAAGAAAATATATTTATAGAACTACAACTTCTTCAGGGAATCGTTGAAAAAAGAAACACAATGCCTATCCTTGCCAATATATTGATAGATGCCAATAAAGATAGGGTGGAAATGATCGGGACAGACCTAGAAGTAGGTCTAAGAACTTATATTGAAACCCCAATAGAAGAGGAGGGGTCTGCAACAATATCAGGAAAAAAAATCTATGAAATTGTGAGGTCCCTCCCCGAGACAAGGAAAGTGAGCTTCTCTCTCATTAGTGAAAAAATGATGGAGATATCCTCAGGAGCGAGTCAGTTTAAGGTTTTGTGCAGTCCAAAGGACCAGTATCCTCAAGTCCCTGAGGCAAGGTTTGAAAAAAACATTATTCTGCCATTGGATAAAGTAAAAGAGATGATCAATCGGGTCTATTTTGCCATTACTCAAGAGCAGAGATATTATCTGAATGGAGCCTTGATGATTCTCAATGGGGACAAGATTGAATTGATAAGCACAGATGGACACAGGCTTGCTTATACCTCTTCAAAAATTGAAAATTTGGAAGCAGACGAAGAAATCAGCAGAATTGTATCCAAAAAAACTCTGGGCGAACTAAGAAAGTTTGCAGACAAAGAAATAAAATTTGATATGGATGAGAGTAATCTATTTTTTAATGTTGAAAACAGAACCCTGATCTCTCGTATTATTGAGGGAAAATTTCCAAATTATAATGCTGTGATACCAAAAGACAATCATAACATACTCACTTTTTCAAAAGAGGAAATCACAGATGCCATAAGAAGAGTATCATTGCTCTCAACGGAACGTTCTAAAGGAATCCGGTTGAAACTTGAAAAGAATATGGTTGAGTTATTTTCTTCTAATCCTGAATTAGGAGAAGCCCGTGATCAGGTTGAAACAGAATACAACGGGGATAAATTTGATATCGGATTTAATTCTCAGTATGTTCTTGATTTTCTCACTACTATTGAGTCAGACAATGTGAGATTTGAAATGAAAGACCCCAACAGTGCTGTTTTAATGACACCCGAAGAGAAAGATGAAATAGAATATAAATATGTTCTAATGCCCATGAAGATTTAACAGAGCATATTGTTTCAGAAGGTCTACATTATATTTTTTTCCACAAAAGGTGATTCTACCTTTCTCATCCACCAAAATAGCTCCATAATCAGGATAATTATTCAAAACTTTCTTTGGATTTTTAGAAACAAAAAGAGCCGTAGAAAGGGCATCACACAAATAAACTTTGGGGCCCATCACAGTTACACTCTGTTTTCCTCTCGCTGGATAGCCAGTCTCTGGGTTGAAAATATGATGATATCTTATTCCGTCTTTTATAAAAAACCTCTGATAGTCTCCAGAGGTGGCTGCTCCCAGGTCAGACAATGACAAAATTCCGAGAAAACCTTTTTTTCTAGGATGCTGTATTCCAATTTTCCATTCCTCCCCGTCTGGATTTTCTCCCCAACAGAAAATATCTCCCCCTGCATTGATAAAACCTCTTTTGACATTCATTTCCATAAGCTTTTTTGAAGCAAGGTCCACCCCGAATCCTTTAGCGATTCCACCCCAGTCTAGCTCAACCTGATCAGGAATGAAAATTTCACCTTTATTTATTCGAATTCTTTCCATTCCCACGTTTTTCATCACATTGTCTATTTCTTCTTTGGTGGGGATTCTATGATCGCCGTTCAGAAACCCCCATGCTTTTTTTAATGGTTCTATGGTAAGGTCAAAGCTTCCCCCTGTATTTTTATGTATTTCTAGACTTTCTTTCAGGAGAAACTTGACATGCTCTGGTTTTAGATTTGATTCTCCGGGACCGAATTGATCTTCTATAGAAGCGAATATTCTTTTCACTTTAGTTTTTGCTTCTGAAAACAAAGAATAAGAGCCAAACATTTTCAGTTCACAAACAGTATTAAAGAACATAAAGGTGGAACGATGCCATGTTTTGATTGGATAACAGCTGGAAATGAATATGATAAAAAAAAGCAAACAGAAATTTCTTTTCATGTGTTTGTGTTTCCTCAATTTTATTAAAACAGAGTATAAAGTCAATTCGTACTTTTTTGGGACTTCTTTTACTGGATTTATCTTTGATTGACATATATATTGTTTGTATTATAAATTAAAAAAAATTTCTTAGTTTTTTTTCTAAAGGACTCATCGAGAATTTTAGTGAATGGGCCGGATTAGATAGCGAGGGAAAGCATGGGTTATAAGATTCGTCTCAGCTTCATGATGTTTTTGCAGTATGCGATCTGGGGAGCATGGGCTCCTGTGCTGTCAGAATATTTAATCAACACCCTTGGTTTTTCAGGGACACAGGTAGGAATTATTTATTCGCTTCTTCCTTTAGCCACCATTATTTCTCCTTTCCTGGGAGGACAGATTGCGGATAGGTATTTCCCCACTGAAAAAGTCATTGCTTTTCTACAGCTCTCTGGAGGAGGAATCCTTATTTATACCTCCTTTGTTTCAGATTACTCCACTATGATGTGGCTTATCTTTCTCTATTCTCTTCTCTACGCCCCTACATTAGCCCTTACCAATTCCATCGCCTTTATAAATCTTAAAGATTCTGAAAAGGAGTTTGGAGTGGTTAGAGTATGGGGGACCATTGGGTGGATAATTGCAGGATTGATTCTGGCTGGCTGGAGGATTCTGGCTGATTCTCAGCAGGTCTTAGCTTTAAGGGGCGACACCTTGATGCTGGCAGGAATATTTTCTTTAATCATGGGATTTCAGTCATTTGGTTTGCCCCACTCTCCTCCAAAAAAGGAAGTCAAAAAACCATGGGCTTTTCTGGAAGCCATAAAAATGCTGAAAGATAAAGACCTAGCGATTTTCTTTGGGATTACTTTTATAGTGGCGACAGAGCTCCAATTTTATTATATATTGACCGCTCCCTATTTGACTTCTCAAACCATAGGAATCAACCCCTCTGTGGTATCAGGAGTCATGGTAATAGCGCAGGCAGCAGAAATAATCGTTATGGCTGTTCTGCTTCCTTTTTTTCTTCCAAAATTTGGGATAAAGAAAACCATGATCATTGGAGTTCTTGCTTGGCCCGCTCGTTATATCATATTTGTCATTGGACAACCCGCGTGGTTGATCATTGCTTCACTGTCCCTTCATGGATTTTGTTATGTGTTCTTTTTTACAGCCGCTTTTATTTATATAGATAAGGTGGCGCCTAAGGACATAAGAGCTTCGGCCCAGAGCCTCATTGCCATTGTCACCTTGGGCTTAGGAAATTTTTTGGGAAGTATTTTTGCGGGTTGGATACAGACCCTATTTACTGATGTGGATCTGACGAACTGGAGAGGGGTTTTTATGGTCCCTTCGGTTTTAACTATTGTCTGCGCGGTCGCTTTTATTTTGCTTTTTAGAGAAAAGAAGAAAGCTAAAATTGACTGAAAAAATGATACAAAAATAGCTTGAATATCGCGGATAAGAAAATAATAATAAAAGCATCGCCATTTTTTATGGATAGACCAAGAGGTGAAAATGTCAAAAAAAAGATTAGGCATAGGATTTATCGGCTCTGGATTCATCACCAAGTTTCATATCCGGTCTTGGGTGGGAGTTCGAGATGCTGATATTATGGGGATTGTCAGCCGCAGTGAGGAAAGAGCGAAACAAGCTGCTGACCTTGTTCATAACCTTAAAGTAGGGGAAGCCAAGGTATATCCTACGGTTTCTGATATGGTAGCTTCCCCGGCTATTGATGCCCTTTGGATATGCAGTCCCAATTACAATCGGATAGAAATTATGGAAGAGATTGTTCATGCGGTCAAATCTGGGGAGGGAGAGATTATAGGGATTGCCTGCGAGAAACCTTTGGGAAGAAATGTTCTAGAAGCAGAAAAGATGCTTTCCCTTGTCCAAGAAGCTAATTTATTGGATGGATATCTTGAGGATCAAATATTCTCTCCCGCTGTAGTTCGAGGTAAAGATATTTTGTGGTCAAGAGGAGCCGCTACTACCGGAAGGCCTTATTTGGCCCGGGCTTCTGAGGAGCATGGAGGTCCTCATATGCCTTGGTTCTGGGAAGGCTCTCTTCAGGGAGGGGGAGTGATAAACGATATGATGTGTCATTCCGTGGAGGAAGCACGCTTTATGTTGACTCCTCCTGAGTCAGAAAGAAGTGTGATCAAACCCAAGAAAGTGATGGCTTATGCTGATTGTCTGAAATGGCAGCAAAATGATTATGCCAAGGAACTTGCCAAAAAGAGCAACGGACATTTGGACTATATTACCCGCCCAGCAGAAGATTTTGCAAGAGCTCTTATTGAGTATGAAGGGGAACAGGAAGAAAGACTGGTAGTGGAAACCACCACTTCCTGGTGTTATGTGGGAGCTGGATTGAGGTTGAGCATGGAACTTTTAGGTCCAGAGTATTCGCTGTCCATAAACACATTGGATTCTGACTTAAAGATATTTTTCAGTCGAAATGTTAGAGGACCTCAGGGAGAGGATATGATTGAGAAACAGAATGCAGAAACAGGCTTAATGCCCATTGTAAGCAACGAGGAGATTGAATATGGATACACAGATGAAAATCGGCATATGGTCCAGTCTTTTTTGTGTGGAAAACGGCCCCGGGAAAATTTCAGCGATGGGGTGGAGGTAACCAAACTTCTTATGGCTGCATATATGAGTATTGAGGAGGAAAGGACCATTCCATTCCCCCCAGAAGGGCTGGAAAACTTTATTCCAGCTGTGGCCAAAGGAGAATGGAACCCAAAAAAATATAATAAGGGGGAAGGATGAAACAAAAGATAAATATATTTCTGATATTAATCATTTTCCTTGCCTTTTCTTGTTCAATGGGAGAAGAAAAGGCTAGACAAGAAAAACCAGTCATTAAAAACACGTCAGCCCAACTTGAACGAATTCCTTATTCTGAAGTGAGAATTAAAGAGCTTCCCTTTGCCGTTCAGTGCTGGACTTTCAGGAAATTTTCCTTTTTTGAGACCTTAGATAAAGTTAAAGACCTAGGGATTCAGTATTTGGAAGCATATCCAGGCCAAACGCTCGACAGAAACAGACCTGATGTCAAAATGGATCATAATTTGAATGAACAGCAGAAAAAAAAGGTCAAAGAGGCTCTTAAAGAGCACGACATTACTTTGGTGAGCTATGGAGTGGTTCATTTCGATAACACCGAAGAAAGCATGAAAAGAGTGTTTGAATTTGCTAATACCATGGGGATTCAAACCATTGTCACAGAACCTGCTTTTGATGACTTTTCTCTGCTGGAGAAGATGGTTAAAAAACATAACATTAAAATAGCCATACACAATCATCCAGAACCTTCCAAATACGCTCGACCAGAAACCGTTCTGGAGCATGTCAAAGGCCTGGACAAAAGGATCGGTGCGTGTGCAGACACTGGGCATTGGATGAGAACAGGAGTGGAGCCCGCCCAAGCTCTTCGTATGCTGGAAGGACGGATTATTAATGTTCATTTGAAAGACCTGAATCGGTTCGGAGACAAAAAAGCTTATGATGTTCCTTTTGGACAGGGGGAGGCCAAAATTCATGATATCCTGGCTGAACTGACCCTACAAAACTATTCAGGTTTTCTGTCCATAGAGCATGAAAATCCTGAGGAAGTCAACAATCCCTCTCCTTCCATAAAAAAGGGGATTCAATATGTTAACAGTATTACCTATTTTAAAGGCTATGAAGAGATCCTTGCCCAAAGCAATGGAAAATATTCAAAACATAGTTGGAACCATTATGGCCCGGGATATTTTATTCTTGATGAACAAACCGGGGTCCTCAAATCTCAGGGAGGAATGGGTTTGTTTTGGTACAGCCGGAAAAAATATGAAGATTTTGTGCTTGAATTGGATTTTAAATGCTCCAGGGAAGACACCAATTCAGGAATTTTTCTTAGAGTTCCTGATATGCCGGTAAGCAATAGTTATATCTTCCACTCCTTTGAAGTTCAGATATATGATAAAGGAAAGGATATCCATAAAACAGGTGCGGTGTATGACGCAGAACCTCCCTTCAAAGATGCGTTTAAGGAAACCGGGGAATGGAATCATTTCAAGATATCCTTTCAAGAATACCAGATTCAGGCGGAACTTAACGGGGAGAAGATCCTGGATTGGACCGCAGAGCCCCGGGGAAAAGTGAGAGATTTTGCTGACAAAGGATATATTGGACTGCAGAATCATGACAGCCGATCCCCTGTTTATTTCAGGAATATTTTTATAAAAGAAATCCAATAGCCGAGCTATTCATGAAGATATGTATGTAAACGCACACATGCTTTATGAATAAGCAAGGGAGAATTACTATACTCAGAGTTGGATGAGCCTGTTCAAGTAGATTTGGATTTGAGTTTGTGCTGGAGAACAAACGGGTCCTCTCCTTTTTTTCCTTGGATACGGTGAACAAGGGCATGATAGAGACGCTTCTGAATTCTGTATATAGGAGTGGCACTCGGGTCAGGCAATTTTTTGGCTTTATGGTCTAATTTCACAAAGGTAGAGGTCAATTCTTGGAGTGTTCTATGGATTCCGGCTTCCAAGCCCCATGCCCAGGCCGCATGAATGGCGGCGCCAAGGGCTGCCCCTTCTCCTAATACAGGAATGGTTTCAGCTTCAAAGATATCAGCAATGGCTTGCCTCCAGGCATCGGATTGGGAAAGCCCTCCGGTAAGCCGTATTTGTTTTGTTTTCACAGGCATGCGTTTGTAACCTTGGTATAGATTGAGGATATGCCCTTCCAATACAGCCCGGCACAGGGTGTTTTGATTGAAGTCGTCCAGCTTGAATCCAAAATAAAGCGGAGAGGCCAGAGGAAGATCCGGAGTTCTCTCTCCCGTATACCACGGAATCAATATACGTCCTAGATTTCCCGGTTTTGTTTGATGGGTGATCTGAGTGAATTCTTGATGAGAGATTTGATGTTTTTTCAGGAGATTGTTGTATCCATTGGACAGATTTGAGACACACAGTAAAGGGAGGTAGTTTCCTGTGCTGTCGCAGTAGCATGCGATTTCTCCTGAGGGATCAATATAAGGTTTTTTTAAGATAGTGAAAGCCGTACCGCTGGTACCCAGGCTTATGGATAATATGCCCGGATCAATGTTCCCTGTACCCACAGCGCCGTACATATTATCGCCAGAGCCCGCATCGATTTTACATTTTGGAGAAAAGCCGTAATTTTCTACCAGGGAAGACGAAATCAAGCCTATGGTACGGCGAGAAGACTTTACCGAAGGAAGCTTGCCTTGTAGGGTCGGGTCTATGGCTTGAATCACCCTTTTGGACCATTTCTTGCTTTCCGGATTCCATAAAGCTGTTCCTGATGTGTCTCCTGGCTCCATGACTTTAACTCCTCCAGTGAGAAACCAGTTGATGTAGTTGTGAACTACCAGGAAAATGTCTGTTTTTTGATAGTTTTCCGGCTCATTTCTCAACATGTGTAAAATTTTTGGGGCGGTATATCCGGTTTTTTGGCTGTTTCCTACTTCCTTTATCATAGCCTCCTTTCCGCCTACAAATTGGGTGAGAAGTTCACATTCCTCAGTGGTTGAAAAATCATTCCAAAGCTTGCTTGTTTTACGGGTTAGTTTCCCTTGAGAATCCAGAGAGACCAATCCATGTTGTTGGCCGGAAACCGAAATACATCGGATTTTATCCTGATGGAGCCTTGATTTTTTGAGCCCCTCAAAAAGAACCTTAATGGCTTCAATCCACATATGAGGATCTGATTCTGAACATCCTTCTTTTAAACCAGTTAAGGTGCCGTTTTGTGTGTGAAAGTGCGGGAGGTCTTGGTCATAATTTATAGAGTCTATATAGACAACTTTTTCTTTGTTGGAATCCAGTATTAACAGCTTACATCCTTGAGTCGAGACATCTATTCCGGCAAAAAGCGATTGGTTATCCATTAAGACTATTCACAAATAATATGTTCAGCCTATAGATGTGTCGATGAGACTGGTTCTATCAATTTCAATAAGAAAGCTGTTGGGAGCGCAGATGATGCGTTCTCCGGCAAAGGCTACAGGAGGAATTAAGCAGCATATTTTATGACGACACGAAGATTCAGTGACCCATACTTTTCCCTTATTTATAGAGACGAAGATGGGGCCTTGTTTGGCTTTATAAATTTTTGTGTTGATTTTATTAAGGGGAAAAGAATCTATTTTTTTTCCTTGACTGAAAACAGAAGCAAAGTTGCCCATATATCTTTGTGTTGATCCCTTAAAAGAGGCGATAGTCAGAGTCGAAGAGAGGTTGTTTTTTTTGTTTATTTTTTTCCATAAGGTCCATAGATTTTTGGAACGGATATCCCATATTTTTCCGTTTCTCTCTAATGTAAAAGATGACTGAATTTTATGTTGAAGGGTCCTAAAGGAAAGGCATAGATCTGCCTCACTTTGAATAGGAGTCAAAGCCCACCCTTTCTTCCGTAGTTCTTTGGTTAATTGGTTTTCATAAGGGGATGAATCCAACAAACAGAACTTGTTTCCTTGACTTATGCTGTGCTTTTTTAACTCTTCCAAAATATGAGGAAGGATCGCGTAGGGTTGGTCAGAAATAAGATGCAGTTCAGTGGGATTTGCTGTTTTTTTAGAACCAAGAATGGATTGGCTCAATATGGGAACTGTGATAAGAGTTTGAATAAACCGTCTTCTATTCATGGTCGTCTCCTTGTTTTATGGTGTTGATAATTTCAGGATAAAGATTGTTTTTGTCTTTTTTGAATCGATAAAATAGCCAAGCCCCTGTGCTTATTAAGCCCAGAAAAAAGCCCAATATTCCTCCTGTAGAAGAGGAAAGAGAGATGAGGCTGGCCAGAAAAGAACCCACAAACATTCCACCCACAGCAGCAATGAGCATGAAGCCAAAAAGAAAGATGAGGATTTGGCTGTATCTGCCATCAGGGATATCAATGATCACTTCATCCCCTGGGGCGGCCTTGATTGGATTCAGGACGCTGATCAATCCTTTTTCCTGTTCTTTATTTGAGCAGACATGGCGGGCGGCGCATTCTTGACATCCTGAAATACAATTAAGCTCAACCTGAGCCAAAGGCCCTTTCAAAGAAACTATTTTGCCTCTATCCTTCATGGCTCTCTTCTTTTTTGATACGTCCAATGGCATCAGTGGGGCATTTTTCTATAGCAGGAATTTTATCAGGGTCAATTTTTTTGTCGTCTTTTATTATAGCCAGATTTTTTTCTAAGACAATAGCCTCTGGACAAGCCCTTACACAAATACCGCATGAGATACAGGCGTTTTTACAGGCTTTCTTAGCGGCTGCCGCACTGTCTTGAGATCGGCAGAACACCATGATATTTTGTGAGATGGGGTGAAGCTCAAACAGGTTGCGAGGGCAGGCCTCCACACATTTTCCACAAGCTGTGCATTTTTCTTCACTCACAACAGGAAGACCTTGTTTCCCCATTTTTATGGCGTCAAAAGGGCAAGCCTTTTCACAATCTCCATAACCCAGGCATCCATACACACACTCTTTGTTTCCTCCGATTATATGAGCGGCGTAACAGGTTTTAATTCCTAAATAAGTGCCTTTGTTTTTAGCTGCTTCATTGTTGCCCCGGCAGTGCAGTCGGGCTATTTTCTTTTCTGATTTACCAGCTTCAGTACCCATTATTTCAGCAATTTTTTGGGAGACTTCTTCTCCCCCTACCGGACATCCTGTTATTTCCACTTTTTCATTGGCCACAGCCTGAGCAAAAGCCCGGCATCCCGAATATCCACAAGCCCCACAATTAGCTTGAGGCAAAATTTCGTTTATTTTTTCTACCCGGGGGTCTTCCTCTACCTTGAGCTTCTGATAGGCAATGGAAAGTCCGATAGAGAACAACAAACCCAAAACGCCCATGGTTAAGATAGGTATCAAAACATCCATCATTTGATCATTCCTGAAAATCCTGAAAAAGCAAGGGCCATTATTCCAGCCACTATCAATGCAATGCCCGCTCCCTTAAGAGGCTTGGGAACATCGGCAAGGTCTAGCTGTTCTCTTATTCCAGCCATCAGCACAATAGCAAGTGTGAACCCCAAACCAGAGCCCACTCCAAAAACAACGGTTTTGATAAAATTATAATCTTTTAATGCGGCCAAAAGCGCTAAGCCCATAATAGCACAGTTTGTAGTGATTAAAGGCAGATAAATCCCGAGCGCCTGGTAAAGAGGGGGGCTCATCTTTCTGATGAACATCTCTACAAGCTGGACCAAAGAAGCGATGACTAAGATAAAGGAGACGATTTGAAGATAGTCGAGTCCAAAAGGAATGAGGATCCAGTGGTTAATCATCCAGGAAGCCACTGCTGTTAAGGTCATCACAAAAGTCACAGCCATTCCCATAGAAAAGGCCGCATCTATTTTTTTACTGACTCCCAAGAAGGGACAAATGCCCAAAAAGTAAAAAAGAACAAAATTATTGACCAGGATGGCAGCAACAAAGACCGTCAAAATATCCATCATGTGCTCCTTGTCTTGGTCTTAGATTCTATCAATATGGCTAAACCTAAAAGCACTCCTAAGGTGATAAAAGCTCCGGCGGGAAGGACCATGATTACCCAAGGTTTGAACCAAGGGCCCATCACCTGAAGTCCCAGAAAAGTCCCCGAGCCTAAAATTTCTCTTATGGAGCTCAGTATAAGCAAGGCCAGAATAAAGCCTGTGCTCATACCAAAGGCGTCGATGAGAGAATGGCCTACAGAATTTTTTGATGAAAAAGCCTCCTGCCGACCCAGAATAATACAGTTGACCACGATCAATGGGACATAGGGTCCCAGAGCATCGGATATGGGGGGGAAAAAAGCAGCTAAAAATCGGTCGGCAATAGTGACAAAAGAGGCAATGATCACAATAAAAGTGGCGATTCTCACTTGATTCGGAATCAGTTTTTTTATGGAAGAGACCACCAAAGAACTTAGTATCAATACGAATGCTGTGGCCAGGCCCATAGCGATTCCGTTGATCACCGCATTGGTCACAGCCAGGGTGGGACACATACCAAGAAGCTGTCTGAAGACCGGGTTCTCATCCCATAATCCTTTGAGATATTCGGCTCCTACACTTTTTTTAGGCGACATTTTTTTCCTCTCTTGTTAGTTTGCCTCCCTGTTTTATTTTTTTCAATCTTTCCAAGGATTGATTGACGATTTCAAGAACACTATCAGAGGAAATAGTTGCTCCGGTTATGGCATTGATCTCTGAAGGAGCCAGTTTCTCTGGGGAATCCACAGCAGGTTTGCGCAGAGACAAAGACTTTTCGCAATTTCTGTCTTCCCAGAACCGGAGAAAAGATTTTTCATCGGTGATTTTAGATCCCAGGCCAGGTGTTTCTTTTTGGTCCAGAATGGTCAGATCTTTTATCGTTGAAACAGAGGGATCCACTCCATACATTAAAGTGATAATGTCTTGAAAACCAGTTCCAGAAGTATAGACAGCAAATCCCACATTATTTTTGTTTTTATCTATGCTTTTATAGACAGTCAGCGATTCATCTTCATAAATTTTTTGACTTGTTTCTGTGGAGGGGAGAACCTCATTGATTGCGGTCTGGATTTCTTGCTGCCGGTTCATTTCAATTCGCTCTTTGGTCAAAAGACCCACTACAGCAAGCAGGCTTCCTGAAATCAGACCCACCACAGTGAGTACCACTATCATCCGGGCAGAAAGACTCATTGGCCCCTCCTTTTTCCAAGGATACGAGGCCGGGTGTATCTATTTATCAAAGGAACAAAGGTATTCATAAAAAGAATAGAAAACATAACCCCCTCAGGAAACCCGCCGAATAGTCGTATGAGGCCTATAAGAAAGCCAATGCCTACCGCATAAATCCAGGATCCAAGTGGGGTTACAGGAGAAGTGATCATATCTGTGGCCATAAAAAAGGCCCCTATAAGGAGACCTCCCGCCAGAATGTGAAACAGAGGAGAGGCATATTTTTCCGGGCTCGCAATCCAGAATATACCTGTAAAGGCAACCAAGGCACCAATGATTCCAACAGGAATTCGCCAGTCAATGACTTTCCTATAGAGCAGAAACAAGGCTCCTATTAAAAGGGCAATGGCTGACGCTTCTCCCAGACACCCCCCCACATTTCCCCAAAAAAGGTCTTTTATAGGAGTTAAGGATCCTTCGGTTATGGAGGTTAGGAACTTAAGGTTTCCCAGAGGAGTGGCAAAGGTAGCGGTATTGACTTTCAGGGTGACTGGAGGGACCCATGTAGTCATAGCTACAGGGAAAGCAACTTGTAAGAAAGCCCGTCCCACAAGAGCGGGATTGAATACATTATAGCCCAGTCCCCCAAATACCTGTTTGCCCAGAGCAATAGCCATAACTGAGCCAATGATAACTAGCTCAAGGGATAAAGAGGGAGGAAGAATCATAGCAAGGAGAAGGCCTGTGATGATAGCGGAGCCATCCCATAAGGAATGCATATCTTTTTTCCTGACCTTGAGGAAAACTGTTTCTGTGACCAGACAGGTGGCCACACAGGTGATGTATAAAAGAACCGCTCTCAGCCTGAAGAAGTAAACAGAGGCAATCACTGCGGGCATAAGACTTATGACCACTGTATACATTATCTTTGAGACAGAATCCTTGTCTCTGAAATGGGGAGATGACTTCTGGATAAAGGCGCTTTCTTTCATCAGCTTTTCTTTTTTCTTTTCATGTTTGTGACTGCATTCTTTCCAAGCCGGATCCAATGGACTAAAGGAATGTTAGCCGGGCAGATATACTGACAGCACCCACATTCCACGCAGTCCATAATCCCCCATCTCTCTGCATCTTCGTAAAGTTCATTTTTTGAGTAATTCATCAGTTGAGTAGGGACAAGCCCCATAGGGCAATGACCCACACACCGACCGCAGCTGATACAGGGATTTTCTTTAGGTAGCTCATCTTCTTTCCAGGCAATAAGACCTGAGGTTGCTTTTATGACTGGCGTATCCAGATTCCATTGAGCCAGTCCCATCATAGGACCACCCATGACTAACATGTTGGTCCCCTTTTCCAAACCTCCGCAGTACTCAATAGCGTGTTTAAAAGGAGTGCCGATGCGGATAAGAAGATTTTTATTCTCCTTTATTCCTGGACCAGACAGGGTGACTGCTCTTTCTAGTAATGGTTTTCCAGAGGAAACAGCGTCCCATATGGCTTTAACCGTTCCAACGTTCTGTACCACGACTCCCACATCAAAGGGAAGTCCACCGCTAGGGACTTCTCGGTTTAAGAGGGCATAGATAAGATTTTTTTCAGCTCCCTGAGGATACTTGGTTTTTAAAACCTCTGTTTTTCCAGGGAGACCATTCATTTTCTGTTGGAAGAGGTGAAAAGCCTCTAACTTGTTATCTTCAACTGCGATGATTATCTGTTCAGCGTTAGTGGCGAGGCGGATTATTTCCGCCCCTTTTATGATATGGTCAGGATATTCAACCATCACTCTGTAATCAGAGGTCAGCATAGGTTCACATTCACATCCGTTTATAATGATGGTGTCTATGGGTTTTCCTTTTGGGGGAGAAAGTTTGACCGCAGCAGGAAAAGCTGCTCCGCCCATGCCCACAATACCTGCTTCCCTCACTTTTTTGCAGATTTCTTTAGGTTTTAACGAAAAAGGATCTTTAGCTCCCCTATTATCCGGATGAGGGCTGTCTTTTCCATCATTAGAGATGATAATAGTCTGTACCGGGGACCCAGAAGGATGGGGATGTTCTTTGATGAAAAGTACTTTTCCGGATACACTGGAGTGAACCGGAGCGGAAAACAGTTCATCGCTGTCGCCAATTTTTTGTCCCATAAGGACTTCATCGCCTTTTTTGACAATAGGATCAGCAGGCCTTCCAAAATGTTGATTAAGAGGGATAGAAACTTTTTTTGGAGGCTCTAGTGTCTCCAGCTTCTTGGTCCTAGTGAAATTTTTGTATTCTGGAGGATGAGTGCCACGGGGAAAGGTCTTTTTTTTCATGGTTATTTGAATTTGACTATAAAGTTTATTAATTCTTTCTTGGTGTTGTCAACCTAAAATAAAAACGTATTAATTGGGTTTGATTTTATCTGTTTTCTTTTGCATTTTGTCTTTTTTTCCTTTGCAAAACAAGGGATTATTGTATAATATTCAAGAAAAATGGAGGTGGAGGGTAATAAAATGGGAGTAGAGATCAGAGAAGTCAAGGGGAGGAATGATTTGAAGAAGTTTATATATCTTCCTGAAAAAATTCATGCTGATCATGAGAATTGGGTTCCTCCCATTTACATGGATGAGTGGAAATATTTCTCTGTTGAAAAGAATCGAGCTTTTAGTTACTGTGACACGGTTATTTGTCTTGCCTATAAAGACCATAAAATAGCAGGCCGGATTATGGGGATCATCAATAACCGTTATAATGATTATAGAAAAGAGAAGACAGCGAGATTCGGGTATTTAGAAAGCTGGGAAGACAAGGAAGTGGTCAGAGCGTTGCTGGATTACGTTGAAAAATGGGCTCAGCAAAAGGGCATGGAGAGAATCATAGGGCCGTATGGGTTTACTGACCAAGACCCTGAGGGTTTTCTTATCGAGGGCTTTGATAATGCTGTAACGATACCCGATTATTACAATTTTGAATGGATGCCTGATTTTGTCGAGGAGATGGGATACAGAAAGGATATTGACTATATGGTCTATAAAATTGATGTCCCTGATGAAATCCCTGATTTGTATAAAAGGATCAATGAAAGGATAGAAAGAAAAGGAGGAGTTGAGATATTAGAGTTTAGAAAAAAGAAGGACTTAAAACCCTGGATCAAACCTGTGTTGAGCCTCATGAATGAATGCTATACAAAAACCAATATCTACGGCTACACTCCTTTAGATGAACACGAAATGGAAAGTCTGGCTAAAAAATATCTTCCGCTTCTTGATCCGAGATTTATCAAAGGTGTTTTGCATAAAGATAAACTGGTGGCATTTATTGTGGGTATGCCCAATCCTGCTGAAGGAATTAGAAAGGCCAAGGGAAGGCTTTTTCCCTTTGGCATTATTAGAATTATCAGAGAAATTAAGAAAACCAAGCAGTTGGATCTTCTTTTAGGGGGGATTAAAGAAGAGTACAGAGGCCGGGGACTTGATGTGCTGATGGGAATCCATATGTTGATGAGTGCCAAGGAAGCAGGGATGGAGGTCATTGATACACATCATGAAATGGAAAGCAATGTGAAGGTTAGGGCAGAGATGGAAAAAATGGGGGGGAGGATATACAAAAAGTTCCGAGTCTATCAAAAGGATCTATAATCAAATGGAAATTTAACCTGAGAATAAAATGTTTACCGTCATTTTTTATGAATAGTTCAGGTTATTTGGCTTCTGCCCAGTTCACTCCCCAGCCCAAATGAACTTTAAGAGGTACATTCAGGGAGACTACATTTTCCATTTTGTCTTTAACTATTTGTTCTAAGGACTTTTGTTCAGAATCTGGCACTTCAAAAACCAATTCGTCGTGGACTTGAAGTATGATTTTGGTGCCTAATTTATTTTTAGTGATTTCTTCCCATATATCCTTCATTGCTTTTTTAATAAGGTCAGCAGCTGTGCCCTGGATAGGTGTGTTTAAAGCAATGCGGCGGCCTGCCTGTTGGATGGTCTTATTCTTGCTTTTTAGCTCTGGGATGGGCCTTTTTCTTCCAAACATTGTTTCTGAATAACCTTTTTTTTCGGAAGTTTGGATGCATTCCTCATGGAAATCCTGCACTTTTGGATGTCTTTCAAAATAGAGTTCAATGTATTTTTTTGCCTCAGAAGTGGATGTTTCCAACTGTTTGGCAAGGGAAAAGGGGGAGGTCCCATATATGATGCTGAAGTTAATTATTTTTGCTCTCCTACGAAATTCATCTCGGAAAAGAGTGGCCTCCTTACCAAATACCTTTGTTGCGGTCTCTTGATGAATGTCCCGGTTTTTTTTAAATGTATTGATAAGTCCCATGTCTCCGGAGAGATGGGCTAGGACTCTTAGCTCAACCTGGGAATAGTCAGCAGACAGAAAAAGGTGGTTGGGGGCGGGGATGAATGCGGAACGAAATCGAGTCCCCCATTCTCCTCTTACCGGTATATTTTGGAGATTGGGATAGCTGCTGGAAAGCCTTCCTGTTGAAGCAATAGCCTGGTTGTAAGAGGTGTGTATACGCCCGGATTTCTTATTGATGAGTTTTGGTATGGCGTCCGCGTATGTTGATTTGAGTTTTGCCAGCTGTCTGTATTCAAGGATATCCCTTACAATAGGATATTTATTGGAAAGATGCTGAAGAACGCTGTAGCTTGTGGAAAAACAACCGGTTTTTCTGGTCCTTTTCGAGGAAGGAAGATGGAGCTTTGTGAAAAGGATTTCTCCAAGTTGTTGGGGGGAGTTGATATTGAATTCTTCACCACATTGTTCATATATTTTTTTCTGTAAGCAGGTTATATTCTCCTCCAATTCTTCGGAAATATTTCTTAATACAGCAGGATCTACTTTTATTCCCCATGTTTCCATATCTATTAATACCTCTATCAGAGGCAGTTCTATTTCTCGGTATAGACGAGTGAGTTTTTTTTGTTGGATCTTTTCTTTTAATACAGAGCTAAGCTGAAAAGCGATATCCGCGTCTTCGCATGCATAGGGCGCCACTCTTTCGATTTCCACCTTATCCAATGTGACCTCTTCTTTTCCTTTGCCTGCAATTTCTTCGTAAGAGATGGTTTTGATATGAAGATATTTTAATGCCAGTGAATCGAGATTATGCTTGCCTAAGTTTGGGTTGCAGAGATAAGAAAGGATCATGGTGTCTAAATCGATTCCTTTTAATGGAGCGCCTTCTCTTTTGAGGACGATGCCGTCATACTTGATGTTCTGGCCTATTTTTTTTATTTCAGGATCTGAAAAAATGCCTTTTAGGCAGTCTAGTGCTTTACGTACAGGTATTTGTTTGGGCACACCTGGGTAATGATGCCTCAGTGGTAGATAAAAACCTTGATGAGGTTTTACGCAGAAGGAGATTCCCACTAAATTTGCTTCAGTGGGATTTGGGCTGTCCGTTTCTGTGTCAATAGAGACTTTTTTTGTCTTTTTTATTTGGGATATTAACTCATTTAATTTATTTTCATCTAGAATAAGAGAATAGTCTTTTGGATTCTTGTCGACTTTTTCCATATAGTCTGACAGTAATTTAGAAAACTCCAGTTCTTGGAGAATTGGGATTAATTTTTCATAATCCGGGTCAGAAAGCTTGAAATCATTCAGATTGAACCCAACAGGCAGGTCAACCTTTATGGATACCAACTCCCGACTTATTTTAATATCTTCTTTGCTTTTTTTAATTTTTTCCTTAAGTCTAGGATTTTTTATCTGTTCAGGATGGTTAATAATATGGTCAATAGATCCATAGTTTTGAATTAGTTTTTTTGCTGTTTTTGCTCCAACTCCCTTGACTCCCGGTATATTATCTGAAGAGTCTCCCCAGAGAGCGAGCAGGTCTTTAACTTTGGAAGGAGGGACTCCCAGATTTTCTTCAATGGCTTGTTTGTCCATATATGATTCCTTAGCCACATTGTAAATGATCACAGAATCATCCACGAGCTGATACATATCCTTATCATTGGTCACAATTATGGATTGGATGTTTTCCTTGTTTGCTATTTTGGCTAAGGCACCCAGAATATCATCTCCTTCATATCCTTGTTTTTCAAAAATCTTGATATTGAGTGCTTTGAGGAGTTTTTTTAATACCGGGAGCTGAGGGGTCAGGTCCTCTGGCATGGGTTTTCTGTGGGCTTTATACTCAGGGAAGATTTTGTGGCGGAAGGTAGGACCCTTGGAATCAAAGGCTATCCCCATATATTTAGGATTTTCTTTTTCCATGAGTTTGCGGATGGTTTGAATAAACCCATAAATGGCATTTGTAGCAAAGCCTTTGGAATTTGAGAGGTTTCGGATGGCATAATAAGAACGGTAGAGAATAGAGTTGCCGTCAATAAGAATAATTTTTTCCATTAACTTGAAAGCATTCTAACCTGGTCTATTCATAAAAAAATGGCGATGTATTCATTATTAATTTATTTTCAGCGATATGCAATATTATTTTTGGAATAATAACTTGAACATTTTTTCTGTTCATATTTTTTATTTTAATCACCATTTTTCACCCATTAAGGCAAGCCGATCTTACTGCGTCTGTTTCGTTACAGGGCATTCGTAGTGAAGGACCACGACTTCATGCCCTGTGCCTTGCATCTGCAGCAGCCTCGACTTGTGAATAATCCAGGCTAAATGAAAGGAATAGGTATTAGCAAGGAATCAAATCTAATCGAATTTGCCCTCAGATATCTCCTTAAGGCATTCTTGATGCTGAGTTTCAATCATTTCCTGTATTTTTTGTTTTAAGTCAGGGTGGCTTATAATGTTAGCATAGGATGATTTGCGTGAAGACAGGACTTTTCCAGATCTGAATATCACTGTTTCTACATAGTTCTTTCCATGTCCCTTATCTTCTGTCTGGACATGATAGCTAACTTGATTTCGTTTGACTTCTGTGTTTAGGCCTGACATTTTGTTCTATTTCAGTGATATATATTATACATTGATTAATGGTAATTTCAAGCACTTCTCCCCATGTTTGTCATTATTGACAAAGAAAAGTGAAATGTTATAATAGGATAACTTTTTTTGGGAAATACCAATATGATTATTGACATTGACAGATTGCCTGTTAAAGGGCTTGAAATAACCAAAGATTTTGAGTTCTTTAATTCTGAACTTGTAGAGGAAGAAGCTGTATTTCTGGAACCTGTGCACACAGAAATAATCATAAGAAGGGCAGGAGATGAGATATTATTGAAGGGAAAAATTAGCACCACGATGAGTTTTATCTGCTGCCGCTGCCTTTCTCCGTTTGAATATGATATAGATTCGACCTTTGATATGGTCTATTTGCCTGAAGAGCTGGAAGAAGAAAAAGAGCAGCTTGAGACAGAGGATTTACATAAGAGTTTTTATTATAATGGAAGGATTGATTTGAGAAGGATCATATTGGAACAGTTGAACCTTACTTTTCCAACCCGGCCGTTATGTACTCAGGATTGTCCGGGCCTATGTCCTGTCTGTGGCAAGAAAATAAGGGAAGGAAAGTGTTCCTGTGATTTAAGCAAGAAAGATTCTCGGTTAGAGAAGTTAAAAATATTTTTGAAAGATAATAGATAAATGGCTAATCCAAAAAGAAGACATTCACATTCAAGAAAAAATAAGAGAAGGGCACATCACGCACTTAATGTGCCGTCGCTCTCGTTATGTCCTAATTGCGGGAATCCAAAGATGCCTCATAGAGCCTGTCCTGACTGTGGATATTATAAAGAACGTCAGGTGATTGAGGGAACTGAAGAATAACCGCCGGAGGTTTGATGAGAATAGCAGTTGATATTATGGGTGGAGACTATGGGCCCAGTACTTCTGTACAAGGAGCTGTAAGTGCATCCCGTGAATACGGGCTGAAAGTTCTGCTGGTCGGTGCAGAAAATATCATAAAGGAAGAATTGGATAAAAACGAATATGAGGACGCAGATGTGGAAATTGTCAATGCTTCAGAATCCATTGGAATGGGAGAGGGACTCCTTTCTTTCAGAAGAAAAAGAAAGTCTTCAATCCTTGTAGGACTGAAGTTGGTAAAGGAGAAAGAGGCAGATGCATTTGTCAGTATAGGAAATACTGGAGCGGTGGTTTATTTGTCCCGAAAAGAGCTAGGAGCCCTTAATGGAGTGGAAAGACCTGCTTTAGCCCTGCTTGTCCCGACCTTGACAGGAAAGACTCTGCTTACGGATGTAGGGGCCAATGCGAACTGCAGCGCCAATCATTTGGTTCAGTTTGCGTTAATGGGAGAAGTATTCATGAAGGCTGTTATGGGAATCGAAAATCCGAGGATTGCCCTTATGAGTATTGGGGAAGAAGGAAATAAAGGAAACGAATTAACCCGGCAAGTCAATAAGAAGCTAAAATCTTCCTCCATGAATTTTATTGGAAATGTAGAGGGAAAAGACATTTACTCAGGGAAAGCGGATGTGATCGTGAGTGATGGATTCACGGGGAACATAGCCTTAAAGACAAGCGAAGGAGTGGTGTCTAACTTTGCAAGGATGGCCCGTACAGAAATCATGAAAAATATATTTGTAAAGATAGGGTTTTTTTTGATGAAAAGTCATCTGAAGAGGTTTTACAAAAAGATGGATTATGCTGAATATGGAGGAGCCTATCTTTTGGGGATTAACGGGGTCTGTATTGTGGGGCATGGACGATCTAATCCTGTTGCCATCAAAAACGCAGTAAGGCTTGCCAGGGATTATGTTAAGGGTAAAGTATTGGAAAAGATACATGAAAGAGTTCAGAACTATTATAAAGCTTTGAATGGAGCAAAAGCATAAATGGAGTTTAAAGGGAAAGTAGGGATTGTTACGGGAGCTTCTCAAGGCATTGGAGAAGCCATAGCTTATGACCTTTCTGAAAATGGGGTCAAGGTGTTGGTTGTCGATGTAAAAAAAGAACAAGCAGAAGAGGTCGTCCAGAAGATAAAAACAAACAAAAACAAGGCATCGTTTTATAAAGCGGATGTTTCTAATACAGACCAGGTTGATGCAACCGTAAAGAGCATAATAGACCAGTATGGAAAGATTGACTTTCTGGTCAATAATGCAGGGATAACAAGAGACAGTCTATTGATGCGAATGAACGAAGATGACTGGGATTCTGTATTAGCGGTTAATTTAAAGGGAGTATATAATTTCTCAAAAGCGGTGATTCGAAGTATGGCGAGAAACCGGTTTGGTCGAATTGTCAATATTTCTTCTGTAGTGGGTTTGATGGGGAATGCGGGGCAGGCTAATTATTCAGCTTCTAAGGCTGGTGTGATCGGATTCACCAAGTCATTAGCTAGAGAAGTAGCTTCTAGGAATATAACCGTAAATGCCGTGGCTCCTGGATATGTTGCTACATCTATGACTGAATCCCTTCCCGATTCAGTAAAGCAAAAGTTTACTGATATTATCCCCATGAAGAGATTTGGCAGACCGGATGAAATTGCTAAAGTCGTTCGATTTTTATTGTCAAGTGATGCCACCTATATAACCGGTCAGGTCATTAACGTGAACGGTGGAATGCTAATGTAAAATCTTCTTTAACAATAAATAATTTTAGGAGGAAAAGATGGATAGAGAAGAGTTATTGACCAAAGTAAAGGAAATTGTTTCAGACAAATTAAGTATTAGTGAAGACCAAGTTACTGAAGAAGCTTCTTTTATTGACGACCTCGGTGCGGATTCACTTGACACAGTGGAGTTGATTATGGCTCTGGAAGATGAGTTTGAATTAGATATACCTGACGAAGAAGCTGAAAAGCTGGACACAGTCGGGAAGGCCCTTGATTACGTCTTAGAAAAAGTGAAATAACCATAAAAAAGTTTAATATAACAACTCTATTTGACCATGGTTGAACCTAGACGCGTAGTTATAACTGGCATTGGCATTGTTTCACCTCTGGGAGTAGGGGTAAAAAACAACTGGGAATCGATAAAATCGGGCCAATCCGGCATTGCTCGGATATCTAGATTCGATCCAAAGGATTTTTCAAGCCAAATAGCCGGGGAAGTGAAAGACTTTGACCCTTTAGACTTTATTGAAAGGAAGGATTCCAGAAAAATGGACCCTTTCATTCAATATGCTGTAGCCGCAGCAGAAACCGCGATTGAGGATTCAGGGATTGACAGAACTTATTTAGAGGGTGATCGAACAGGGGTTTATGTCGGCTCTGGAATAGGAGGAATCAGTTCCATAGAGGAAAACCATACGATTCTTTTACATAAAGGACCCAAAAGAGTCTCCCCATTCTTTCTGGTCGCCACAGTTATCAACGAAGCTTCGGGTCAGATATCCATTCGTACCAAATCAGGGGGACCTAATTCAGCTAATGCCACTGCCTGTTCCACGGGTACCCATGCCATCGGAGATTCATATCAGATTATAGCCAGAGGAGACGCAGATCTCATGCTGGCAGGGGGAAGCGAGGCCCCCGTTACTCCTTTAGGGGTAGCTGGTTTTTGTTCCATGCGGGCTCTTTCCTTAAGGAATGATTCTCCAGAGAAAGCTTCTCGTCCCTTTGATAAGGAAAGGGATGGGTTCATAATCGCAGAAGGGGCTGGGATATTGCTGCTTGAAGAACTAGAGTCAGCATTAAAACGAAATGCCCATATTTATGCAGAGATAGTTGGGTATGGCATGACCGGAGACGCTCATCATGTTTCAGCTCCTTGTCCGGATGGAGATGGAGCCTATAGGTGTATGAAAAGAGCTTTAGACAATGCAGGCATAAAACCTTCAGATGTTGATTATATCAATGCGCATGGAACTTCTACTCCTTGGAATGATAAAATCGAAACCCTGGCTATAAAAAGAGTTTTTGGAGAGTATGCCCAAGATATTGCCGTCAGTTCTACAAAATCTATGACAGGCCATATGTTAGGGGCTGCTGGTGGCTTTGAGGCGTCTGCAACTGCGCTGTCCCTTAACCATCAAGTGATTCCCCCCACCATCAATTATGAAAAGCCTGATCCTGAGTGTGATCTGGACTATGTTCCGAATAAAGCCAGGAAAGCAGAGTTGACTTATGCTCTAAGCAATTCCTTTGGATTTGGGGGAACAAACGGCACCCTTATTTTGAAACAATTTCAGGGATAAATCACAAGTGTATCAATATATTTATTTATCTGATTGACCTTTAATCCAACCTTTTATATCATCAAACATATCACAACCTTAATGACCTCAAAATTGAGGTTATACTGGCTTTTATAAATATTTTTATTATTTTGAGATGTCTTTTTAAAAGACGAAAGGAGGATTTAAGTGAACATACTTGTTTTTGTAAAAAGAGTTCCTGATTCAGAGTCCAAAATAAGTATTGACCATGAGAACAACAGAATTAATATGGAAGGTTTGAATTTTGTGATGAATCCTTACGATGAGTATGCAGTCGAGGAGGCACTCCAGATAAAGGAATCTCAAGGGGCAAAAGTGCATGTGATTTCAATTGGTCCTGATGAAACAGTGACCACATTAAAAAAGGCTCTTGCCATGGGGGCTGACGAGACCTTATTGATAAAGGATGATACACCAGAAACCTATGATGGACTAAGAACAGCCAAGATAATCGCTCAGGTGGTAAAAGAAAAATATCCGGATTACCACCTCCTGTTATTCGGCAAGCAGTCTATTGACACTGATAATTCTCAGGTCCCTTCAATGGTGGCAGAAATGCTGGACTTGCCTCAAGTTAATGTGGTTACAGAGCTCGAAATAGAAGAAAAATCAGGAACCGCGGATAGAGAAATTGAAGGTGCGGTTGAAAAGATAAAATTTTCACTTCCTGCTGTTATCAGCGCACAAAAAGGACTTAATGAGCCTCGATATGAAACCCTTAAAGGCATAATGGCGGCAAAAAGAAAACAAGTGCCCACAATATCTGTCCAAGAAATTGGGGTTGAAGAGTCTTCCCTGGAATCAAAATTAAAATTAGTGAACATGTCTCCACCCCCCACCAAAGAAGCTGGTAAAAAGATAGAGGAAGAGCCTGAAGAGGCGGCTAAGCAACTGGTTAAATTCCTGCATGAAGAGGCCAAAATAATATAGGAGGAGATCATGATACTAACATATATGGAAATCAGAGAAAACAAGATAAAGAAAGCCTCATTGGAAGCCTTATCAGAGGCCAAAAGACGAGCTGATGACCTTGATGTGGAATGTGGAGCTGTTTTCTTAGGGAAAGACATTAAAGGGTTTACTGAAGAAGCCTTCAAATATGGAGCTTCTAAGGTTTATTTGCTTGAAGATCCTTTACTGGAGAACTATTCCTCTTCTCTATTCATTAAGGCTATATCAGAAGTTATCAATGAGATAAAGCCAAAAGCAGTGTTTTTTTCGGCAACAGCTATGGGGAAAGACCTCGCTCCTAGGTTAGCAGCTAAACTCGATGTGGGAGTTGCCACAGACTGCACAAGGACTTATACAAAAGAAAGCGAATTAGAGGTGGTGAGGCCTATATTCGCAGGAAAAGCTTTTGCGGCTTTTCGATTTTTATCTGAGCCTCACATCGCATCTTTGAGACCGAACGTATTTCCCTTAATAGAGCCTCTTTCTGAAAAAGGAGAAGTCATTGAGAAAAAGCCAGAGATATCTCAGGATCAGGCTAAGGAACAAATATTTGAAATCAAAAGAGAGGAAGGCGCAGAGCTTGATGTAACAGAGGCAGAAGTGGTCATTTCAGGAGGCAGGGGCATGAAAGGGCCGGATAATTTTAGTTTACTGAGAGATATCATAGCTTTATTTCCCAATGCGGCTCTTGGCAGCTCTCGTTCAGCTGTGGATGCCGGTTGGGTGGATCATCAGCACCAGGTCGGACAGACTGGAAAAACGGTTTCTCCCAATCTCTATGTAGCGGTTGGCATTTCTGGAGCCATACAGCACCTTGCTGGAATGTCTTCCTCAAAATTTATTATTGCCATAAACAAAGATCCAGAAGCGGCAATTTTTAAAGTCGCAGACTTTGGAATAGTGGGAGACTTGTTTGAAGTCATTCCCCCTTTTAAAAAAGAGCTGGAAAAATTTGTGGAATAGCCCCTTGTTATATAGGCATCTGGATATTTTATTGGGACTGAGTTATAAAAGATATTCAGTCCAGCGAAACAAAAAGCATTGATATAAAATTGATTCAAACGGAGGAGGGAGAAATGTCTATAACCAAGAGTCAAAGTTCTCTTACTAGAAGGGATTTTCTTAAGGGAGCCGCGGTTTCAGCAATGGCTCCCATAATTGTTTCATCCAGAATATTAGGGCATAATGCTCCCAGCAATACCTTAACCATGGGATGCATCGGAGTGGGGCGTCAGGGACAGGGAGATATGCAGGAGCTTATATACCGGGGTTTGGAGGCAGGAGCGCGGGTAGTTGCAGTGTGCGATGTTGATTCCCACCGCCGGGAAGATGCCCAGTGGCTGGTGGATAAAATATATTCCAAAGAGCTGGGGAAGGGAGACTATAAAGGATGTAGGGCTTATCACGATTTCCGTATTCTTCTTCAACAAAAAGACCTTGACGGTGTATTGGTAGTAACCCCGGACCACTGGCATGCTTTGATAGCTGTTGCAGCGGCCCATTCTGGCAAAGATATTTATCTTGAAAAGCCTCTCACCTATTCAATTTCTGAGGGACAGACCCTGGTTCAGGCGGTACGCAAAAACAAGCGAATACTTCAGGTTGGCTCACAGCAGCGCTCTTCCCCGTATTTTCTCAAAGCCTGTGAACTCACCCGCAATCATCGGATCGGGAAACTGCATACCATCCATGTTTGGCTCCCCCAGGACCAGGGAGCTGGAGATGCCCATACCATGCCTGTGCCCAAGAACCTGGATTATGATTTTTGGATGGGCCCCACACCTGATGCGCCTTTTTCTGAAGACAGGGTTCATCCCCAGCGTGATTACAGCAGACCCGGATGGCTTCAGATTGAGCGGTACTGTCGAGGGATGATCACAGGATGGGGATCGCATATGAATGATATTGCCCAGTGGGGGAATGACACAGAACACACAGGTCCTGTTAAGATCAAAGCCACAGCCAAATTTCCTGACCGAGGATTGTTTGATGTTCATACCTTTTTCCACGCTGAAGCCCTGTATGAAAACGGAGTTCGTTTGGTCATGGAAACAGGCAGTCCTGCTGGGGTCCGATTCGAAGGCAGCAAGGGCTGGATTTTTGTTCAGCGTGGAGCCATCAAAGCATCGGATGAAGATATCCTGCGCCAAAAAGTTAAAGAAGATGAGACCAAACTGTACCGCAGTTCGAATCACATGAAAAATTTTCTGGAATGCATGCGTACAAGGAGAGAACCAGTGGCGCCGGTGGAAGTTGGTCATCGTTCCAACACAGTATGTGTATTGGCTCATATCGCCATGAAGTTAAGGCGCGAGCTTAAGTGGGATCCCCAGAAAGAGAAATTCATCAATGATGATGAAGCCAATCAATGGCTGGATTATCCCCATCAAAGTCCGTGGGTATTGTAGGTAGGGGCTTAAGATCTGGAATGAAACATGGCTAAAGGAATAAGAGGACTCACTTGTATTTTTTTATCTTTTTATTTGTGTCTGATGATCCAAGCGAGTTCCCGTTTCGATCCACCCAAAGTTCAGTTCAAACGCGATGATAAGGCAGGGTGTCTGCATATACTTATAGACAATTGCGAAAAATTGGCCTATCAATACCATTGCTCTTTGGATCTTGCTCATTATTGGCCGCTGAAAAGCCCTTCAGGAAAGAATATGCTGATACAAAAGACAGAACCATACCCCCATCATCGGTCTTTTTGGTTTGCGGATACGGTTCGATTAAAAGGACAAAGAGAAGCCAGCTTTTATAATGCTCTGTATTCAGGTCAGAAAACAGAGGAGAATTCCTATAAGCCTCCTTTCCGCGATCACATTCGGCACATCAAGTTCACTCGTTTAGAAACCACGGGAGACCAGGCGTTCATTGAAAAGGAGCTTTTATGGGAGATGGAGAATCAGATTCCTGTTTTGGATGAGCATCGGAAGTTGGTCCTTTTGGCTTTAGGTCAAGGGGAATATTTTATGGATATCCAATTCAAACTGACTGCTTCTTACGGAGAAGTTGAGTTTTTGAGCGATGAGGTTCATTATGCCTGGCCTTATTTGCGCATGCCCCCTTGTTTTAGCGGAGAGAAGGGAGGGACCATCACTGCTGATAATGGAGCCAAGGGGCAGGAAAACACAAATATGAAATATGCGTTGTGGATTGATTACTCAAATACAGTAGAAGGCGTTACTGAAGGTTTGGCTGTATTTCAATGGCCGGATGGCAAAAAACACCGATGGCTGATCCGCGAATACGGTACTTTTGGTCCTCGGCGGCCTGACCACCAAAGCGGGCAGTCCTTTACATTAAAAGAAAAAGAGTCCATAACCCAAAGAGTAGGGATCTGGGTGCACAGAGGCCACGTCAAAACAGGGAAAGTCAAAACAATGTATCATAAATACATCCAACAAGAGGGGTGATATGAATCGAAGGGATTTTCTGCAGAAATTATCCTCTTCAGCACTGGTATTCGGACTGGGTGCCTCAAATTGGGCTCCAAGAACAAACCATGACACATTCCGCTTCATTGGGGCAAAGACTCAAATAGAGCGCATAGAGCTTTTCCCTGTGCGCTATCCTATGACAGGTTATTTTAAGTTTTTTACCGGACCCCACGGTTCCGCTGGACGAGCTTCTGTGATCATCAAAGTCACTGCGGATAACGGTGTGATGGGTTGGGGCCAGTCTCTGCCCATTGCCAAATGGAGCTATGAGACTTTGGAAACAGCCACAGTAGCGTTGCGCGATTACTTTGCTCCTGTTCTTATAGGAATGGATCCCACTGATATTGAGAGAATACACACTCAAATGGATCAAACCATTGCCCCTGGTTTCACCACAGGCATGCCCATAACCAGGGCAGGAATAGATATGGCTCTCCATGACTTGAAAGGTAAGCTGGAGAGAAAATCCCTGGCACAGATGTGGGGAAAGCCTTTAGGAGGACCCATAACATTAAGCTGGACAGTGAATGTAAGAAAGCTGGATGAAGTGGGAAAATTGGTGGAACAAGGGAAAAAACAAGGATACCAGCATTTTAATATCAAAGTGAGTCCAGACCCGGATTTTGACGCAGCGTTAGCTAAAGAGGTCCGGTCTCTGGCCCCCAAGGCATTTCTGTGGGCAGATGCTAACGGCGGTTATGAACGAAATACTGCTTTAAAAGCAGCCCTGTTACTGGCTGATGTAGGTGTTGATGTGCTGGAAGCTCCGCTTCAACCCTATCAAATAAGCGGCTATCAAGCATTAAAAAAGCAGGGAGCCCTGCCTATCATTATGGATGAAGGTATTGTGACACCCTATGTGCTCGAGGAATTTTCAAAGCTTAACATGCTGGATGGAGTGGCCATGAAACCACAGCGGTGTGGAGGAATTCTTTCCAATAAACGTCAGATTGAATTCTGTATGGACCATGACCTTATTTGGCTTGGAAGTGGGCTGACTGATCCGGATATTTCTCTTGCTGCTTCTCTGGGACTCTACGGAGCTTATGGTTTGAAAAAACCGGCAGCTTTAAATGGTCCCCAGTTTCTGACCGCAAGTGTTCTCAAAAAACCCCTCCAAATTAAAAATGGCACTGCCTTTATTCCAGAGGGACATGGATTAGGGATTGAAGTAGATGAACAAAAAGTGGAGGATCTCTTAAAAAAAAGTGGAGCCAAAAAATGGGAAATATCATAAACTCAGTTTTCTGCAAGCTGCTTTTATTGGGATTATGTTTTGTCATGAGTTATGGTCAGATGACATTCATTAAGGACAAACAAAATGGAATATTGACCATTTATGAGGGAAAGAGGAAAGTTCTGACTTACTGTTTTGGGGATCAGCTAAAAAAAGAGACGGCTCCTGAACAAATTCGATCTTGCTATATCCATCCTTTGTTTTCACTGGATGGAGAAATTCTCACGGATGACTTTCCTGAGGACCACCCCCATCATCATGGAGTGTTCTGGACCTGGCCTGTGGTGAGGACCCGAGGAAAACACACTCAGACTTGGCATCCGGATACTCCTTCCCTCAGGCAGCATTTCAACCAGTGGCGAGAACGCAAGACGGCAAACAAGGCCTTTGTTCTTTCTGTAGAAAACTTATGGAAGCTGAACAATAAAGTGACGGTGGCTAGAGAAATCCTCACCCTGCGCATCTACCCTGCTCATGAAACGGGGAGAGTGGTTGATATCGAACTGATGATTGAGGCAGTGGGAGGAGATCTTGAGCTTCAGGGGACTCCGGCGCAGAACAAAGGCTATGGGGGTTTGAGCTTCAGGGGAGCCCCTGTGTTTAAAGGGGCTGTAATGACTACAGATCAAGGCACGCTGAAAAAGGATACCACCCATCAGCCATTCCACTGGGCAGATCTTTCTACGGAAAAAACAGGAGTGGCGGTGTTTGTTTCCCCGGATCACCCTGATTTTCCACCTAATTGGCTCATACGAAACAGCTATGCAGGGATACTTAATGTATCCTGGCCTGGGCTTAGGGCGGTTGTTCTTCAGCCTGGAGATCCGGTCTTTCTGCGCTACAGGATCTATATTCATAAAGGAGATGTAAAAGAAGGCAGGGTCAAAAAAGCTTATGATAGATATGTCATCAAACATGAATAGAGACATTAAGGAGGTGAAGGAACATGGACACAACAAAATTCATCGAGCAAAAGATTAATGAGATCAAAAAGACCGTAGGTGAAAGCAAAGCGATCTCAGCTCTTTCCGGCGGAGTAGACAGCTCTACTTGTACGGTTTTGGCTCATTGGGCTATAGGAGAGCAGTTGAAAGTTATCTATATCGACGACGGCCTTATGAGAGAAGATGAAGACAAGTATGTATCACAAGTTTTTTCGGATATGGGAATTGAAGTAGAGATAATCAACGCCCGCAGAGGTTTTTTCTCTGCCCTTAAAGGAGTAACTGACCCTGAAGAGAAAAGAAAGGCGTTTCGTCATAAATTTTATGAAGTGTTCCGAGAAGCGGCGTTAAAAAGCAAAGCCAAATACTTGATACAAGGGACTATTGCCGCTGATATTATCGAAACTAAAGAGGGAGTCAAAACCCAACATAACATCCTGGATCAGATCGGCATAAATTCTGAAAAAGGGTATGGATTCAAGGTCGTTGAACCGTTAAAAGAGCTGTTCAAACACCAGGTACGAGAGGTCGCCAAATCTTTGGGCCTTCCCAAAGAACTTTATAAAAGAATGCCTTTTCCAGGTCCGGGCTTGGCTACAAGGGTTATCGGTGAGGTGACAGAGGAGAGAGTGTCAAAGGTAAGCAAAGCGACTCAGATCATGGAGCAAGAAATAGCTGCTTTAGAACCTTTCCAGGCGTTTGCTGTGCTACTCAACGACAAAGGCACGGGCATTGAAGAGGGGAAGAGAAAGTTCGGAGAGATCGTCATCATCCGCAGTGTGGAAAGCAAGGATGCTATGACTGCTGAGCCCACCAAGGTGCCATGGAAGATTCTAAAGAAAATTGCAAAAAGGATAACTGAAGAAATTCCCTCGGTCACTCGGGTAGCTTATGAAATCACTCCTAAACCTCCGGCGACTATAGAATATATTTAATGTGAATAACTCAGGATCCTAATTAGTAAATTCAGTATCTTTGGAAAGAGCGCAGTCCTCCGTTTACCGAATCCGCGTCCAGAGCCCACATTCCGCGTCCATGGGTAGCCACAACAATAACATTATATCTAGGATGAATGATAAGGTCCTGGGCATAAACCGTAGGCAGGTTGCCGCCTAATACGCTCCAGGTTTTTCCTCTATCCTTGGAGACATAAACGCCTACATCTGTCCCCACATAGAGAATGTCTTCGTTTATCGGATCTTCTCGAATCACATTCACAGGACCCAGAGGGATTCCTGAGGAAATATCTTTCCAGGTTTGACCGTAATCATCTGATATCCACACATAGGGCTTGAAATCATCCTCACGTTTGCCATTTTGGGCCATATAGACCCGAAAAGGTCTGTGTTTAGAGGCGATTATCCGGCTCACCCATTTTTTGTAAGGAAGACCTTTCATAATTTCTTTCCATGTCTTTCCCCTGTTATGAGTCACCCAAACTTTCCCATCATCTGTGCCTGCATAAATAAGTTTTGGGTTGAAAGGAGATTCAGAAACAGTAAAAATAGTTTGATAAGGAATATCACCCAACTGGTCTTCTTGACCATAGCTGAGATCCGGGCTGATGCGTTCCCAAATATCTCCCTGGAAGTGAGACCGGAACAGATACTGCAGTCCGAGGTAAACGGTTTCAGGATGGCCGGGGGATAAGATGATGGGAGCCAGCCACTGTCCGCGAAGGAGATCAATGTCTTTGGTTTGAGGAGGATAAATATTTTTTCTCTCTCCGGTCTTGAGGTTGGTTCGAGTGATGTGTCCATAAAATCCTGCAGAATAGACAATGTGGGGATTTTCAGGATCAATAGCATGAGTGGATCCCTCTCCTCCTGGGGCTCTTTCCCATTTCTGGGCCTGAAATCCTTCCAGTCTGTTCCCTCTATCATCTGTTCTGGCAAGAACTTCTGTTCGAAAGCTTCCATGGTCCTGCATGGAGCCGTAGACGTGGAAAGGCGTAGCCATGTCATAGGAGACATTAAAGAACTGGCAAACAGGGAGATTGTCTGTGAATGTTCTCCAGTTTTCTCCTTTGTCATAGGATATGGCAATACCTCCGTCATTGACATTAACGATGTAATCGGAATTGTTCGGATCAATCCACATTCCGTGATGGTCACCATGGACATTTTGTGCGATCCTTTGAAAAGTTTCTCCTCCGTCGGTGGATACACTCAAAGGCACTCCCATGATATAGACTCTGTCAGGATCATTAGGATCAACACGAATTTGTCCGAAAACCCACCCATAAGTTCCGGAATGGCGCATCATAAAACTTATCATCTGTTCGGTCTGTCCGCTGGTCTGCTGCCACGATTCTCCTTTATCGTCAGAGCGGTACACTGTAGCTCCTTTGATAATCCCTTCCAAACCCCGAGTGTAGGCATCAGCTTTTTCTTCAGGGGTTAATTCTCTGGCAATTTCATAATTATCAACCAGAGCATAAAGAGTGCTGGGCTGGCTAAGACAGGCATCCAAACCGATTCGTCCTCGGTCTCCAGCCTCGGGAAGCCCCTTGTTTATGGGATTCCATGTTTCACCTCCGTCAGTGGTCTTGAATATTCCGCTCTCATCATAACCTTTCAGGGTGCGAGGGTCATTCCATTTGAGCCGGATCCTTTGCCAGAGGGCAGCATAAAGAGTATCTGGATTTTCAGGGTCCATAACCAAGTCGATGGCCCCTGTTCGGGGTCCTTTATAGAGGATTTTTTCCCAGGCATTACCCCCGTCTGTGGTCTTAAAAACTCCTCTTTCTTCATTATCTGTCCACTCATGTCCGGAAGCTGCCACATAAACGGTGTCTGGATCTTCAGGATGGATCACAATCCGGGCAATGGTGAGAGTATCCGAAAGCCCCATTTGGGTCCATGTTTCACCTCCGTCTGTGGTCTTGTATATTCCGGCTCCGTTTTGGGAGCTGCGAAAGATATTGGCTTCTCCAGTACCAACCCATATGACATCCGGATTTGTGGGATGGAGAGCAATATCTCCGATGGATGCGGTGGCTTCATTTTCAAATATGGGTACCCAAGTGGTCCCTTCATTCACTGTTTTCCAAACCCCGCCTGAAGCGGTAGCCACATAAATGGTGTAATGTTCTCCTTTAGGCTGTACCACAGCAATGTCTGTACACCGTCCGCTTATATTGGTGGGACCGATATGCCACCATTTGAGGTCCTTAAATTCGGATTCAATTTTCATTTTCAGGTGCTGGGAGAACCACTCAAAGCGCAGTTCAGGATTAGTTTTCTTTATGATGGTTTGTGATTTTTCTTTTTTGGCTGCAGAAGCATGAAAAGTCATGCCTCCGCCCAGAAAAAACAATAGGAAAACCATAAGAAAAGATGTGAATAAACGTTTTTGTGACATGGAAACCTCCTTTATACTTTAATCACGACCTCTTTAATATATCAAAAATTGGAATTTAGAGAAATGAATTTATGGAAACAAACCTATCAAAATGATTGACTTTTTTTATGGAGATTATATTCTAAACGTAAGACACAGGTGATTTTCTTGATGTTAAATATTTATAAAGGAGGATAGCGATGAAAAGGGGATTAGGGATATATGGATTGATTTTAGCTGTTGTATTTTTCTATCCATCTTTTATTGCAGAAGGAAATTCTCATGGCCTTTTTGACACAAAAACAGGAATAACCGCAGATCAACAGAAAGAGATAGAAAGCACTATTTTAGAAGCATTAGACAAGCTTAAAAAAGGAGATAATAATCAGGCTGTAGTCCTGCTCGCAGAAGCCATGATGATGATCAAAAGTTCAGAAGAGCTGAGCATAGACCAATTGTTTCTATGTAACGAGATCAATGGGTACAGAGATTTTGTTAAAAGAGAAGGAAACACCCTAAGATCCGGGGAACCTTTTTTGCTTTATATTGAGCCAGCTGGGTATCAGATCAGGAAGCAAGGAAGTGAGTATAAAATTTGGGTATCTGAAGATGCCTCCATTGTTAATGAGAAGGGAGATGTGGTTTTCCAGAAAAATAACTGGGTGGAGTACAACAGGGGCTTTGTAAGCCCGGTGATTCCTTTTTACATAACCAACCGGGTAACTGATATTCCTCCCGGAAAATACACCTTTAAATTCACCATCAAAGACAACTACAAAAAGACTTTTCTGGAACACTCTTATGAGTTTGTGGTGGAGTGAGGTTTTTCTCGTATTTGCTTAGTTATATGATCTCCAGTTCGTCTTTGTTGGGTAGTTCCGGAAACTTGGCGTGGGGTTCTTGCTGATACCATACAGCCACGGATGAAATATCATCCTGAAGAGGAAGATACCGTCCTCCTGAGCGCCATCCCAAAGCTTGAATGGTGACCTTCAAATCTTTGTCAAACCGGACTGGGTCCATGATGTGCCAGCGGTAGAGCCCAAAGCGCTGCTGGGACTGCCACTGCCCGTCAGGAGTGATGACCTGAGGCATTCCTGCATAAGGAGTGGTGTATTCCTTGTACTTTCCATTAGCAGTGAACCCATAGGAACCGCAGAAGTAGTCTTCAGTTCCTGTGCCGCAGATAGTGGGGAATTCTTTGTCTCCGTCCATATAAAATTTGATCTCACCTTCACCCCACCAGCCCGTATTGTTGGACTGCCAGCACATGTAGGTGCCCACATAGTGGCCCCATCCTTTGATTCCATCCACAATAGTATAGACGGATTTGTATGGAACCGGATTGGTGCGCCGGAATTGAGCATGGAAATAAGCGGCATCTTCAGGCACCTCGGTCAGAGTGTAGTTGATCTGATAGTAGAGAGTCATTTTCTCATCAGCCAGGTTTTCCATGGTGATCTTGCAGGATTTGCGGAAAGGCATCACCCAGTAGGAGTTCAGACCGCTTCCAGGATTCACACAGATGGGAAGGGAAGAGACCTGGGCAAATTTTCCCCAACCGCAGGCAAAAAAATCTCCTACCGGAACTTCTACAGAAGGTTCCTTCTCTCCGTCCCAGTAAAACCGCAGGATGGAGAAGCGCCAGTTGCCAGACGGCGTCATCCAGATCTGCTGGATGGCTCCCGGACCTTGGATCTCAGCCAGCACAAAAGTCTCTTTAGACTGGATGTGCACATAGGGAGAGACTTTCCATCCTTGACCCAAATCTCGGGCTGCATTCTTGGCCGGTCCGTCCACTGACATGCCCCCTTTTCCTTTTTCTCCGGTGAAGTTTTCAGGACTGATGGACCGGGATTGGGCATGGGACAGACGGTATAGATTGCCTAGATTCAGGTACAAACCGTTAAAAAGCTTTTCTTCGGCTGCGTACACCAGCAGAGTAGCCAGCACAAAGAAAACAATGAGAGTGATCCATGATTTTTTCATATATGCCCTCCTAAATATTTTTAGAATTGTTTGTCTTTATTTTTAATTTTGAATCCCTCTTTGGTCAAGTATAAGATTGATATTTTGGTGTGTAAAGTGAAACATGGACTGGCAATTACTCAGATGACTCGCTTTTAAAATGAAATCCGATCAAATACTCTCCTGTTATAAAGTCAAGATGCCATCCTGCTTTTTCGGCTCTTTCCTGCCAGATGGTAAAAAAGATTTGCATATAATCTTCCCATGAGATCTG
>Ga0180434_10000062_pt1 | contig 138815 bp, 106 predicted proteins | sample SS_ome_7_FD_132453 | JGI IMG/M metagenome (GOLD analysis project Ga0180434, IMG submission 132453) | Hypersaline lake sediment archaeal communities from the Salton Sea, California, USA - SS_1_D_2 metaG | ecosystem: Environmental > Aquatic > Non-marine Saline and Alkaline > Hypersaline >... | reverse complement strand
TATCCAGCCGCCGCCAATTGATAATTTACGATAACAACGAAATGTTGGTGTCGTTGAAGTATTAACACGAGCTATTCTAACACCGCCATCCGTTATAGAAGCACCTACATTGCCGCCAAAATATGAAATTGCTCCATTGTTGAACCTATGACCTTGAAAAATCCAGGCACCATAAAAATAATATTTCATACAAATTTCATTAGTGCCATCGGTGCCGTCTTGATTGGACCAAACGCAAATATTCACATGCGACAAAGCTGTGAAGGAAATGTTGGAGAAATCTATTGATATGTCAAAATCCCCTTGTAAATACCATTTGCCCCACGAATCCACGCCCGTAAACCACCACCAACCAGGTTTTGGATTTGGAGACCCAGAATTGACGTCTAGTGTATTGTCACCAACCGCAGTAACTGTGCCAGGACTTACCACACCATCGTATACAACTCTAAACGGTTCTTGGTCAGCCCTTCTCCAATTCTTTTCCAAAACAGACCCGGATACACTTAGTGGACCCGGCTCGCACAGCACCCCATTAGCGTAAAACCTGCCGTTTCTTCCGGCACCATAATGATTGTTATTTGTCGGGTCGTCCCAACCTGATGTTTCGGCAAGGTCAACAACATCGTTCAATGAAGCATGGTATAAAAATTCATTGCCATCGGCATCATTTGCGCCGTTTCGATATGTTGGTGGCATTTTTTTATGACATTCTCCCAAAAAAATTTCCAAAAACACAATTTTTAACCTTGATTTGGCAAAATACCATCGCCAAAAATACTAACTAGCATAAAGTAATATGTTGTATACATTTTAACAAGCACAGATGTGTTTAACACCTGCTTGTACTCTCTACCATGTAAAATTATTGATATATTTACAATTTCAAAGAACTTCGGCAGCCAAAGTGGCAAGTTCCGAACGCTCCCCCTTGCGCAGGGTAACATGTCCAGTCATTGCGTATTTCTTCAGCATTTCAATCGCGTGGGTAAGTCCGTTGCTAGCAAAATCTATGTAAGGATTGTCTATTTGCTCAATATCGCCCGTCAGGACTATTTTGCTGCCTTCGCCAATGCGCGTGACAACAGTTTTTACCTCCTGCGGCGTAAGATTTTGGCACTCATCCAAAATAAAAAACGAATTCGGTATACTGCGACCTCGGATGTATGTCAGAGGCTCGACCTGTATTATGCCATTTTCCTTATAGGAATCAAGCATATGCGGATCAGCAACCAGCAGCTCCAAATTGTCGTTCAAAGCGGCCATCCATGGGCTGAGCTTCTCTTCTATGCCTCCTGGCAAAAAGCCAATATCCCTCCCCATAGGCTCGATCGGCCGAGACAGGAGCGCCCGTTGGAAATTGGCGTCAGGGTCCATGACATGCTGGAGAGCGGCGGCTGCTGCCAGAAGAGTTTTGCCGGAACCAGCCCGACCTATCAGCGTAACCAAGGAAACTGACGGATCCATCAGGAGTTCAACAGCCATGCGCTGTTCGGCATTTCTCGGACTGACTCCCCAAACGGAAGCCTTGGGGCGCACCAAACGCAATCTCCCATCCGGCATAAAACGTGCCAAAGCGGTCTGACCGCCCCTGTCAGACGCCCTTACTATGAAAAACTGATTCGGGAAGCCTTCGGCTTCCGTTTCTTCTTCATTCAGGAAGCCTTCGGAATACAAACGATCGACAGTTTTGGAAAGCATCATTAACTCTCCCACGCCAGAATACAAAGTGGAAGGCGTTGTCGACAGCTTTCCGCGGTCGTAGTCCTCGGCGCACAGCCCCATGGCATCGCATTTTACGCGCAGGTTGATGTCCTTGGTGACGACAACTTGCTTTTCGCATTCGTCTTTGCTCAGCCCCATAGCCGTGCTCAGTATTCTGTTGTCGACGGAATCGGAAAGACCGTAAGGCAGGGTTGTCTTGTGATTGAGTTCCACTCGCAAAACAGATCCACCCGGCATTTCGACGCCGGAATTCAAAGATCCTGATTTGCGAAGCTCATCAAGCCGTCGAATGACGGCTCTGGCGTTTCTACCTTTCTCGTCAGGAAAGGCTTTGATGCGGTCCAGTTCGTCCAAGACCGAAATGGGAATTACTACTTCATTGTTTCCAAATGCATTGAGGGCTTGAGGATCGTGCAAAAGCACATTTGTGTCTAATATGAACCTTTTCAAAAAGTCGGCCTCCGGGAAAATGATCACCTTCTGGCCGTCCGCAGGATTTACTACCTTCCGCGGCGCGATTTCCGCAAGTCGCACCTTCTTTTAATCTGCATCACCTCCTGGTATTCATCGACCGAAAGAGGTACTGGAAGTACAACTACCCTTTTGGCCTTTCCGCGGAGCTGCTCTTTGGCATTTTTCTGAAGACCTCCGAGCTTCGAAAGGTCGTCATCACCCGTAACGCGGACGGCAACATTTTGTTTCTTTATTTCTTCAATACTCCCAAGAACTGAAAAATCCAAGGCATAAGATGTAATCAGAAAACTCGTGTTCTGCAGAAGTTCTAGGACAGTGGTGTTGTCCAAGCTCTCCTGCGCCTGGGCAAGTTCTTCCTCCGTCGCCGGAAGCGCGTCCGTCCCCATGCGCACAGCAACAATCTTTCCATCCCAGTCCTTGGATACAACCTGGCTTATGTCAACCGGTATGAACTTTCCCTTATCGTTCTTTATGTAAAACTGTGCCATCAACTTTCTCCACCTGTCTGTAACGGAAGCGCCCACTCTTTCAGGGTAATCCTGTAATGCTCCTTGCCCAGCGCCTCCCTGATTCTTACGATTTCTGGCGGATGCCATTCCGCCACCACTTTTTGATTCCTTTCCACATCCACTTCCCTGACGCTTCCCTCCTGCTCATCAGGAACTTCGAATGTAGCATATTCCGGCCTAAAAATCCTTATTGTCCCATTCGAGCCCCTCCACACATCTAATCCGAGCATCATCAGGCTCTGTTTGGATTCGAATGTGTCTCTTGCCGCCATATCCTCGTCCATGCCAAAAGCCACAAGCACGCGACTGAGCCAATTTTGGCGTTCCTCGGCGATTATCTCAGCTTCATCTCCAATATCGCAAAGAATAACAGCCATCAGCTACACCCCGACCACCCGCAGTCCATACAGCTCATACAGCCTTCTTCCATGCGCACATTCGATCCGCCGCATTCGTCGCACAAAGCGTTTTTGACCGCCAGGCTTCTGCTGAAAATCTTGTACAGCTCAAGTGCCAATGTGCCGGCATACGCATGCTTGTCCAAAATGTTACAGCATTCGGCCAAATGGCCGGTCTTGAACGACAGTGACAGAAATCTGGTAAGCCTGCTGAGCGTACTGTTTGCTCGCTTGGAGTATTTCTGAATCCGCTCACTATCCACCCCGGAGTCCACAAGCATTTTCTTTAGCTCGCGCGCCAACTGTGCGAATCTGTCATTTTCAGCGGCTTTATAATTCATCACAAATACCTGGTACGGCTTGCGCATGTCCCTGTCCATATAGGAAACCGGAATGTAAAATTTGTCGCCGCCCTCCGCACGCACGCGATGAACAATTGTGTCCATGTGGGGATCGCCAGCCATTTGGGCAAACTCGTCAGTTACCAGGATTCCCTCCCGCGAGCCTTCCCGGTACACAGTTACGCCCTTCAGCCCCTCTTTCCAGGCCTTCATATATATCTCCGCCACGGTATCCACGCTAGCATCGCGCGGAAGGTTGATGGTGCTGGAGATGGACGAGTCGATCCTTTTTTGCAAAACCCCTTGTAACTTTATGCGAAATTGATAGTCGATCTCATGCGCTTTCACCCAATACCCCGGAAGTTTATCGCTTTTTTTCTCTTGCGACCGCATATACCGGGCGAGCCCATGGTGGAAAACGGTGAAAGACTGGCGCTTGTTTCCAAGCTCGCAGTATCTTGTGTATTGCAGGTCAAAAACAGGCTCAATGCCGCTTGAGCATTGGGCGATGATGCTCAGACTGCCATTCGGCGCCACAGTGGAAAGAGTGACATTTCTTTGCCCGTGCTTTTTTCCACGCTCCTTGATCTCTTCTGGCAGGCTAGCGCAGAATCCGCGCTCATAATGCTTTTCCGGATCAAAAAGAGGAAAAGACCCTCTTTCCTTGGCAAGATCGATTGAAGCACTGTATTCGGCAACCATCTTAAAATCCATAATGCGCTTTGCCATTTCAAGAGCACTGTCCGAATCGTATCTGATTTTCATCGCAGCAAAACAATCTGCCAACCCAGTAATACCGAGACCTATCCTGCGACCCTTTGCCGCGGCTTTTTGCTGCTCCTGCAACGGATGTCGCGGAAGGTTAAGTTCAACAACATTGTCCAAATGCCTGACAGCACGCGTTATCATTTCCCTGAAATTCTGAAAATCGAACGACGCCGAATCAGTAAACGGATCCTTGACAAACCTGTCAAGAAGCAGCGAGCCAAGCACGCAGGCCGATCCGGCATCCAGTGGAAGCTCCGCGCACGGATTGGTGCATGTGAGCTTCATTTCGTCATATGTATCCGACGGCGACATCTCCACCATGCGGTCCCAAAACATAATGCCCGGCTCTGCATGGTTTCTGGCTACAGTAACTATGCTATCCCACAGTGCCCTAGCACGCACTTTGCGCCTGATCTTCTCGTGCTGGGTGTCAAAACGCAGTACGAACTCGCCGTCGCTTTCGACCGCCCGCATAAAATCATCCGTCAGCTTGATAGATATGTTAGCGAATTTTAGATTTTTTTCATCCGACTTGGCTTTCACAAACAACTCGACATCCGGATGGTCGACAGGTATGGTAATCATGATGGCGCCGCGGCGATGATGCTGGCCTATCAGCCCAGTCACGACAGAAAAAAGGTCCATGAAGCTGACAGCGCCGGTGGACATCCTGGCGCTGTTGGACACCTTTGAATTGTGCGGACGCAGCGGACCTATACACAGTCCTTGGCCTCCGCCATACGCATATGTCTTGGAAATCCTGTATGCGGCGCCCATGATGCCTTCAAGACTGTCGTCAAGCTCCGTAGCATAGCAGTTGGAGTACGATGCTCCCCTGATGAACCGGTTGCCAAGGGCATACATCTGACGCCCCGCTGGCAGGAAATATTCGTAAAGATTGTAAAAGTAACGACTGTTCCTGACAACCTGGCTTCCCTTGCCACTACTGTCGGCCAAAGGCTTCTCGGCGCTTGCTATTTCACTTGCCCATCTGCGCTTCGCCTCGTCAAGAGTGAGTTCCAAAATGCGGTCGTCCTCATCCCTGAGCGCATATTTCTTCAGAAACACCGAGCACGCAAATTCGTCCCCTCCAAAACTGCGCAACGAGGTGGTGACTTTTCTTTTTCCAAGACCGCAATTCGCGAGCTTCTCGTCCGCAAGTATGCGCCCCACAGTTTCCTCTTCGCTACCGACGAGATATGTCATGTCCATATCGGCGCCCCCTACCGAGCATCCTGCGCAAAGCAAATCATGCTTGGACTTTTTCCCAACCTGCGCAGCGCATTCATCTCTATCTGTCGCACGCGTTCCCGAGATATGCCGAGCTTTTCCCCTATCTCGCGCAAAGTGCGCGGCGAATCGCCCGACATTCCAAATCTCATGGATATGACAACTTTTTCGCGTTCGGGCAAACATCGCATGGCCATAGAAACGGATTGGCTGCGCTCAAGCATCTCATCGAATTCTGGCTGCGCCGAATCATGTACATGAAGACCTGAAGGAAACTCCGAGCGACAAACCTCCTTCATCAGAAAGCGCCTAATGCGAGTCTGTATATGCCATGTAGCAAATTTGAAAAAATTCGTGCCGCGATCGGAATCGAAATCGTGAACGGCCTTCATGAGACCAATCTTTCCTTCCTGGAGAAGATCGTCATAGAACGAATTTCCCTTGTGCCTTTTGATTCGCGACTGTACCAGATAGGACAGGCGAGAAACCACTTTTGTCTCTATTTTACTTTTGCCGGCGGAGTCCGCATTTCTCCACCCATCTATCATCTCAAGCGCTTCGTCATTGGTGACAAAGTACTTATTCCACTTTAACGATTTTGTGGACATTGGAACACCTCAGCGCATATGCTCAGGAGTCCATCCGGCTTCAAGGTCCTGCTTGAAAATCGGGCGGAATCCGTCCAGCGCATTGAATACGAATTTGGATTTGGATAATGAATACTTCATGGCGTTGAATGTTCCGCCTCTGCGGCGCCCGACCCAGAACGCCACTGTGAAGTCTCCATTGTCGACCATAGCGATGTTTCTTTCGAAGTACCTTTTGGGGTTGTAATCTCCGTCCGGATCTGTAATGAATATTCCAGATGCGCTTTTTATCTGCCTGTCCAATTCGCTTCTTTGCGCCGCATTCCAGTGACGAGCCTGTATCGACGGATGAAACGGCAGATACAAATTATACCTGATGCCGTTCTCGATTGCCGCCGCACCCATCCACTGGTCCGCTCCGATTGCCCCGCCGAGATTGAACTGCAGCTCATCACCATATTCGCGCTTCAGGACGGATGCGACATCGTCTGCTATTCTTTGTACCGTTTCGACAGAATAATGTGACACAATGAAGGAGTCCGGGCGATGCCCGGTTATGCATACTGTGCGCATGCTATTCCCCATCCTCATCAAGCTCAAGGAAGAGTTCAAGCTCCTCTTCTTCGCTTTGATGTGAAATGCCGGTTTCATCGAAAGTTATGACAACCTTTTCGCCTTCGTCGTCTATAGTGTGCAGTTCCACGGGCGCGGTCCATAGCTCCCAAATGTGTTCCAGCGTTTTCTCCGCGTGCTTGAAATCCAAAGTGCCCAGCTCGCGGCTCCTATGCTTCATTACCAGCTTCTCAGAACTGGCATCCGTTATGACTATTTTGGGGGCATAGTTGTTGTACATGGGGCGAACCAGGGACTCCACAACTTCGTCGCGCATTCTTTCTTTGATTTCGTACAGTATAACTCCATCCTGGTTTCGGTCGTCGTCCTCGTCCGTTTCGCCGAAAGTGAACAGCCCCAGCTCGGTTACAAGCTCTCCAGTCAAATAGTTGCGCAGAAAAGATATGTCGTCCTCTTCCCTTCTGACTTGAAACATCTTCTGCCTTCCCGTAAGCTCCGATTCGCCATTCTTATGCTTCTCGTCCCAGCGCTTTTCAATATCCTTGAAAATCCTGTATCCCAAGTAATAAGGATTAATTCTGAACATGCTGCCGCCGGGCTGCACGACTTTCTCGTGGGTTCTGGCAAATTCCATCTGCTCTTCAGGCTTGACCCCGGGATGCAAGTACATCAGCTCAGCGTGCCAATACGAATTGTGGTTTACAAAACCTTGAGCCTGGTATTCATGTACATTTTCGACAGTCATGTCAACCACCTGCGACATATACGGCTTAGAAACGCTGTCGACCCGATCCAATATCCAGCTTTTGTCGATGCCTAGAAAATCAATGGAAATCCCCATTTCCTCAAGACTTAAAATCTGGAACAAAGAAATTTCTTTTTTGCTGTTTATTCTCCACAAATTAAGACCGCTTTTCTTCTGCTCCGATTGGGTTGTTCCGGACAGTCTTTTATTCAGCTCAGAAAGCGATTTTTTATCCAGGCTATATGACCATTTGTAAATTGGCTTTTTCCTGTTCGCAGAAACCATGGAATCAAGAGCTGCCTGCTTTTGCGGCGAGCTTGAATTCATGTATCTTGAAAAAAGCTCCTTGCCAACCGCCTCGCTTATCCAAACCTGGTATGTATCCTCGTATCCATATTTTCTACATGTTGAGATGGAAGAAACAATCCCCAAATTCAAAAGAAGCAACTGGATTGTGCTGGCAACAGATTTGACGCCGGTGCTAAGAGCCAGCACACACCCATCTTCATAAGCCCCGCCATCGCCCGAAAACGCCGCGGACAAAAACGAGATAACAACTTCTCTCGGAGAAGCTAAGAGTTCTTGCGGAATATGCTTGTTTCTTGACCCGTTTCCGAACATTTCTTCAACAAGCGCAGCAAAACCGGCTGAGCATATGGAAACCCTGTATCTGGAGCCGTCTTGTCTTTTGTTTGCCTCATACGCGAAAACATCCTTGATGCACGACACCATGTCTTCCACAATTCCGCGGTCGCCGTTGGTGAGGATAATTTCACGGTCTTTTCCTATATGGCCTTCGGAAAGATAATAGCCGAAGAACTTGGCAACTTTCGTTGTAAGCAAACGCGGAAAAACAAACCCTTCCCTTTCCCTGCCGGACATTTTGACCTCAGGAAGGCTTGCGAGCTTGTTGCTCCAACATTCCTGACCAGTAGGCAAAACAAGGCTGTCTTTTGGACTCAAATCCTTCAGCATTTTCCATTTCAAACGCCTGTCCCACACAAGCACGCCGTGACGCTCGGCGCCGGAAACGGAAAAACCGCGCTTTGTCTTTACAGTCAGGCACTTTTTGCGTCCCGAAAATCTATCAACCACTTTCTGCTTTTTTCCCGACCTGTCCATGACGGGAAGGGCATCGTCAGCAACATTCTGTATCGGCACAAGTCCGTTTTCTGGCGAAAACACCAACGAATCCGGACATAAGCACGCCCATCCCTCGTTAAGTATCTTAGTCATCGCCTGCGGATAGAAATAAAAAGCCTCTTCGCGCACCATATCAAGAATGTCCCGTTCCCAATCTTCAATCGGAGCATAATTGATCAAAAACCACATGAGATCTTTTTCGGGTCTTGGAGGCAGGGTGGCATTGACTATCTCCTTGACGAAAGTTGGACCGGCTTTTGGACGAAGAAGATCGTCAAACTCCCTTACATGCCTTTTACGTGTGACGATCTTGCGCTTGCCGTACTTTTGCCTAAACTGACCCTTGTGGAAGTCGATATGCCTGTCAAGCGAAAACGCTATGTCCATCATGCGTTCGACTGCATCCAAGCCGTATTCTTCGATGTATTGGTCTATCCTGTTTGCATGCTCGGCGGCATGACGCGCCATGCCCCTGTCACTGTCCTTGAAAAGCACATTATTCTTGAAAAAGTCCGAATGCCCCATACAGTGCGCCGCTATGAACAGGTCCTGCGTCGCTGTGTTGGAATCCAGCATGAACGCGTACGAGGGATTGTTGTTGATAATCATTTCGTATACCCTCGATAAGCCCATCTGCCCATGCGTTTTTTGATGGTCCCACGACCTGCCATAACTCCAGTGGCGCGCCCTGGTAGGAAGACCGTATGCGCAGACATTGTACATCGTGTCTGGCGTCACCTTCTCGAACACAACCGGGAACGGGTCAAGACCTTGCTCCCTTGCAAGGCGTTCCATGTCCATCATGCGCTTGTCGATCATCTTTCATCCTCTCCGATCACAAGGAACTTTTTCAGGCATCCGTATACATCTTCGCGCTTTACGATTGTCGCCGTGGTGAAATGCGAATTTGCAGACAACTCCGTGTCTTCATGGAACTCCTCAATCAGCGTCGACCAATGTCCGCCCCATCCCGCCCAATTGTAAAATTCCTCGTTGAACTGTACCTCGCCGTAGCCTATGGCTTGGCACTTTCCAAGCAGCTCCTTGACCAGCGATACGCACCGCTTGTTATCGTCGCCAAAGTTTTCCCCGTCTGAAAATGAAAAAACATAATTGTTCCAAACATTTGGGGGAAACCTCGTATCAATGACCTCCTTAGCCAGCTGTAGACCGGAGCTAATTTTGGTGCCCCCTCCGTCCGCCATCTGGAAAAAGCCTTCCTCCGGCACTTCCCGCGCAACAACATCGTGGGCTATGAACACAAGCTCGGTTCTGCTGTATTTGCGCCGAAGAAAATTCACCATCCAGAAAAAGAAAGACTTTACGATATATTTCTTTTCAGACGACATGCTCCACGACCTGTCCATGATAAGAATTACGGACGCGTTCGAATGCTTCTCTATAACATTGTCCCACACTTTGTATCGCAAATCGTCGTTATTCAGCCCCCCGATGAATGCCTTGCCAGACATGGCGTTACGCTTCAGGTTCTGCAGCAGCGTGCGCCGCCGGTCAACATTGGCTGGCAAACCCTTCTCGGCAATATCCTGGAAAACCTCCTCCTCCGTCTCAATCTCGACCTGCTTTTCTTTCTCCTCCAGAAATGGCAGTTCAAGGTCTTCAAGCATCATTTCGACGACCTCTTCCAGCTCCACCTCCTCTTCATAAACCTCTTCTCCAGGCTGATTGCCAGGTTGACCGGGACCGCGTCCATTGCCGCTCCCTTCTTTGGCAATGACATCACCCTCGTCGCCATCCCCTTGACCAACCATTTTTCGTCCGCTGTTCTTGCCGTACTTGAACCTCCAAAGATCCAGGTACTTCATTGGCACCTTTACCTTCTTGTTTCCGTGCGAAGAAATAATGCTCTCCTCGGATATGAGGTCGTGAAGATTTTCCCGTATGGCTTTCCTGACCCTCTCCCGGTGCCGCGACGAATCGCGGCGGCCGGGTTTTCGAAGGTCCCAAATATCCTTGAAACTGTCCATGTTTAGCTGTTTCTGCTCATTATGTTGCTTACATACCTGAGCAGTTCATTGGCACTCTCAGGAGTGTAGCCATGCTGATCAACAAGAGTCTTGATGACTTCGTTGAGTCTCTTGAGTGCATCCGGATCGGGATTGCGCACGGACACCGTCAGCCTGATAACATCGCTGCGCTCGGCAAACAGCTGCTCCTGCAAGGCTTCGCGCAAACGGGCATGGGCACGGTAGTCGTACTCTCCATTTTCAGCCTTTGCAGTTAGCATCTTGCGCGTTACCTCTTGACGGAACGCCTCGGCTCCGCTTTCAGTGATGCCGATCTTCTCCTCGACGCTCCTGAGAAGGCGGTAGTCAGGCTCTTCGAAATCCCCCCACTCATTCTTGACCTTGTCCTCATTGAGGTCGGCCAACGCATTGTCGATGTAATTGTTGAGAAGATTCTTGATCTCGCCCTCGAAATTCAGAAAAAAGGCCTTCTGTACTTCATTGCGCGCAATCTTGTTGTACTCCTCGATAACCTTGGATATCAGGTCTTCGTACCCATCGATATCCTCCTTGGCCAGCTTTGCGTTGGTGCTGAATCCGTCCTTGATGCTGCGCAAAGCGTCGATGGGACTGATGTATGTCGCTCCATGCTTTGTAAAGCATACGGCAAGGCGGTTGATGATATACCTCGGGCTTATGCCCTCCATACCCTCCCGCTCAGCTTCCTGGCGCAGCCGCTTCTTGTCCTCGTCGGAAACGCCGTCGACATCTTCGTTGTTGTAAAGGCGCATCTTCTTCAGAACACCAATGTTGACATCCTTCGGGTCTTCAAGCCGGGACAGGACTGCAAACATGGCAGCCGCGCACAGCGTGTGCGGAGCAATATGAACGCTTTGAAAGCCCGGCGTGCGCGAAATCAACTTTTCGTAGATTCTGATCTCATCGTTCAGAACCAAATTATACGGAAACTTGGTTACGATAATCCTGTCGTGCAGAGCCTCTTCCTCCTGCTGCGCCTGGAACTTCTTGTATTCTGTCTCATTCGTATGGGACAGGAGCACTTCATCAGCATGGACAAGCGGAAACCTGTCCGACTTGATCCTTTTTTCCTGGGCAAGGGTCAGCAGAATGTACCTGAATTTGCGGTCCACTTTCAGCAGCTCAATGAATTCCATGAGTCCGCGATTGGCGATGTTGAGTTCCCCGTTGAAATCATAGGCGAGCGGATGCGCTTCGGAGCCGTATTCGGTTACGCGGGCGTAATTTAGGGAGCCTGAAAGTTCCGACTGGTTTTGGTTCTTGGGATCGGCGGGCTGGAAAGTTCCGATGCCGACGCGGTTCATTTCGGAGAAAAAGATCCTCTTGACAGGCAGCTTCCAGAAGTCTCCATCCAGTTCGTTGTCGATTTTCCATTGTATGGGTGGCGAAACATCGCCCTCTATGTGCAAGCCGTATTGCTCCCTGATCTTGGAACGCATATGCTTGGGAATGGCGCACAGCGGATTTCCGTTCATGGGGCATCCGTCTATTGCGAACACACGCCCCTCATGGGTGCGCGAAAACTTTTCGAGACCGTTTTTGAGAAGTATGGCAAACTCCGACTTGCCTGAACTCGTTGGACCAAACAGGAGAAGAAGCCTTCTGCTGACATCGGACCCTCGAGCGGCTGAATCGAAATACTCCATTGTTTCCCTGATGGTGTCGTCAATCCCAAACAGCTCCGACTCAAAAAACTTGTATCTCGGCTTTTCCTTCTTTTCATCATCCTTGTCGTATTCGATGCCGGCGCCGGCAATCATCCGCCACATATATGCGTGAGCCGAATCGTTCAGCTTCGGATCCTCAATAACCATTGGCAGATATTCGCGAAGGGTTCCGGACCACTGCTCGAGATTGTCCTCCTGCTGCAGTCCGTCGATGAATGATACCACGTCCTGTCCGCCAGAATCCTTCTCGCGGTCTTTTTTTCCTTCTTTGCTGTTCATGATGACTTTCATTTGCCGTCCTTTTCTGTGGATGGATGGTGGGTTGTCATATAAAAAAGCGGTCTTCAGCAGTCCCAAAAAGACCCTCTGCTGAGCCGCTCATTTCTAATTAAACGAACGAGCAACCCAAAATTCAACAATTTTCTTTTTCAATAATAGCGAATACTTACGACTCGCCAAAAATGTCGGCAGCCGCCTGCTCATCACCGTTTTTTATTTTGTCAGCTATTTCCTTGGCTTCCGGCTTTATTTTTTTTTCGTACAGATCCCTGGCATCCATTTCCACCTGTCCGCAGCCCGTCAAAGATATGATGCGTTCGAGTTCGACCGACCCGCATTTTGGGCATTTGTCCGGCGGCGGGTCGCTCATTCGAGCCCATTGGTCGAATCTGTGTTCGCACTTTTGGCATTCGTACTCGTAGATCGGCATTCTTTTTCCTCCAAAACAAGCCTTACAATAACATCGTCGCGCAGAAGCCTTCTCTTCATCGCCGGATCCGTAACCTCAAAAGTTAAAAGCAGGCGACCCGTTTTGCTGTTGTAGGTCCTGTTAAGCAGTCTCGCAACCTCAATATTATGCGGCATCCTGCTTCTCCTGCCGCCCATAACCGTCGGCATAGGTTTGTGGTGACCAATCGACCATACTATCATATAAGCGCATGACGTCCAGCCTCTTCTGAAGCTCCAGAATGCTCTGTTCGCCATCGCGCATCTTTATAATGTGTACGCGCATATCCTTCAGCAGATGCTCATCCTTTCTCTTCTCTATAGTTATGACAATATTGGCATTCTGGCTCATCATCGAACTTCTGGCGATCCTGTCCTGATCCGGCCTCTGCCATGCCTCGCTTCCCTTTTTCGGAGGCCTGTTTAATTGTACAGGAGACATGGCTCGCACACCATATACTCTGCCAAACTCATGCAGTTGTTCCGACAGCCTCCCGAGCTTTATCCAATCCTGCTCCTTTTCGTCAGAACCATGCGTATTCATAAGGGTTATGTAATCAATTCCTACCAGTTCCGGTTCGAAGCCCGGATACATCTGGCACAATTCCAGATACTTTACCTCGACATGGCGCATCGTGGCCCCGCGCGGTATGTCAATGATATAGAATTGGTGTGGATATTTCTGTATAAATCTCAGGGCCGCCCTGTACCGTTCCGTCTCATCGGTAGTAAGATTTCCGTCGCGCAAGCCATACAGCGGCACTCCCGCCACGCAGGCATGTAGCCTTCTCTGAAATGCCTCGAACGGCATCTCCAGAGAAAAATACGCGATGCTACGACCCTTGCGCAGTTCGCCAACCTTCTGATCGAGCCGTGTGGGAACCTTGTTTTTTCCCAGCCATGCGTTGACGCACATGTTCATCATCAGTGCGGATTTGCCGGCGCCGCTTTCTCCGCCTATCAGCATCAGCTCCGATTTCTGCAGACCGTTAGTGATGCGGTCGAATTCTTTGAACCCCACATGGATTCCCTCTGCTTCTTGAGGATTGTCCCTTCTGCTACAGTATGCGTTCCAAGCATCCTGAGCGCAGTCTGCAGCAGACCCTTCTTCAAACGATTCCTGGGAATAGATACGGTCTATGTCGACGCTCAGGTTTTTCATAACCTTGTTCGCCTCTTCAAGGTTCGCAAAGCCCTTTCCGTCGAAATTGTTTTTGAAAACAGCTTCGCCAGCTTTCAGCAGCACCCGTTCGTTGTGCCTGCGTTTCATGTTTTCGAGATCCATGGGATATTCGCGCGGATCTATCTCCAACACAGATGCCTGCTCGTACAGGTCGGAAAGCCCCTGATTCCAGGCTGAGCCTGATACTGTTTCAAGAACCCTAGAAGTTGGTATTTCCTTGTACTTGGTGAAGCATTTCAGCACCAGCTTCCAGAAAGCCTGGCAATCCGGGTGGTAATACTTGCCTTCGACTGCTGACGCCATGGACAGCATCGTCTTGTCGTCCTGCAGCGCGTACGCAAGCATCCTTATGTCTAACTCAGGAACCATGCTTCTCCTCGCCCTTTCTTGCGTCCTTGCCGCCCGCACGAAGCACACGGAAGAACTGGGAACCCAACGAACTGAAAGACTCACCGAACTCGCCGTCAAAAATCTGCCCTATATCCTCGGAATTGGTACAGAACACGAGCGGAAGCCTGTTCTGCGCACGCGCACGCAGGATGTTTTCGAACTGGTTGCCGTACAGGCTCCTGCTGGCCGGCGTCTCGAAGTACCTCTGGTCAACCTCGTCTATCACCACGAAATCCCACATCTTAAGGCTGCGCCTGTATACATGCGCCTCCCTGGATGTCAGCAGGCCTACCGCCTCCACGAGCGTCGTGTAATGGGTAGTGTACTTATCCAGCATCGCCGCCTTCAGGATCCCGCATGCAGCCATCGTTTTTCCCGTGCCGCGGTGCCCGACAAGGCATAGCACGCCTCCACCGACATATTCGTCTTCCAGGCTACCGGCATACCTGAGGACCGCCTCCTTGAACCTCTGGTCGCCGTAAAACCCCCTCATTTCCCTGAACCAGTAATCGACCGGCACGCCGGTCTCCGCCATTTTGTCTATGAACCAGCAGTACTTCAGGCATGCTTGACAGGACGCTCCGCCGCATGACGGGCATTCGCGCACCACCCTCGCCTTCTCCACTTCTATTCTCTTGGGCGCTATCATTCTTCCTCGCCGTCTACAATGGTGGGCCGGTACCTTTTGCGTTCAAGCGTAGGAACATTCAGTTCCGAGCCGTCCGCCTCCGGATAGCGCATGGACAGATCTTGGTTGGTCGAACGCATGCGCGCGACCGCTATGCGTTCCGCATACTGGCTCGGTCGGCGCTCCGGAGCCCCGCGTCGGTAGCCCGGTATGCGATCGTACTGGTCATCACGCTTCTGTGCACTCGTCTTGACATAGCAGACCTCGTCCGTGTTGACGATGAACTCCACATCGACCTTCTCGAACTGGTCTGGTCCCGTAAGTACCCAAAAAACCTTGCCTTGCGCCTCGAAGACTTCGCTTAGCACGCCCATCACCTGCTCTCCGTTTGAAAGAGACACGATGGCACCGTGCTCCCTCATTCTGCCTTCAAGATCTTCCAGATTCATGGAATCAATCCTCCAGTTTCCTATGCTCCGGACCGGCAGGCAGCATCCCGCGCCTTACGGCCTCGGACACCACTCGGCCCTCCGGACCTTCCGGTCCGTACGATTTCACATGCGTCACAAGCCCGTTAAGGTCGTTCCAGGTCCCAAGCTCCTGAAGATCGAAAATTTCGGGCTCGCTCTCCAGGCACCATGACAGGAAATCAGCCGGAAGCCGCGCAGCGCGGCGCGGAACCGCAGCGCGCGCCCTCGCCTGATTGTATTCGTTGACGAACTTTTGCGACGCGAAAAATCCGAAGCTGGTGACCTGGTACTTGACCGTGCGCACCTTGAACTTATATACCCATATGACATAGTTGCGCGCTATCTTGGCATTTCCATCGAACATCGCCAATATGCGCCGCGCCATGACAAAGTCCTTGTCCTTGAACGGCACCGCCGAGGTGTACGAGAACCTGTACGGGCATCCGTAGAAGTCTGCATACGCCTTGCACATGAACCCGACCAGGCATGCCAGCCCGTGCTTTCTGTGGCTCCATTTCTCGGGGTCCCTGTGCAAGCCGCTGTACCTGTCCCACCACTTCTCCCACTCGTTGACCGGATCCGGACCGCAGTTCGGACATGAAAAAACGGGGTATTCCACCCCGCTTCCGGAATATCCAACTTCCTTACCCGCGCCGCACGCACGACAGACAGGCCTATTTGATTTTCGCTTGGACGTTTTCCGGCCTTTTGAGGCGGCGGCGGTCGAAGCCCCGTGGGAACTTGATCTGGAAGAACGGCTCGGTTTCGTAGACGGCGATCCTTGTTGCCGAGTGCTTGTCGAGATATTTTGCGTTGTCGATGATGTCGACGACAATGGCATCTTTCTTCCCTTCGTCTCCAAGGCGTATGACGCGCCCTATGCGCTGCAGCGCTCGGACGGTCGACTTTCCGCCCCCGCCCAGTATCAGCGCGTCCAGGCTGGGGATGTCGACTCCTATGTCGAACACGGATGATGCGACCAGGCAGCTGAACTCGCCGGCCTCGAACCGCTCCTTGACATCCTTGCGTTCGGAGCCGTCCATCTCCCCGTTTACGAAATAGATTGGCATGTCGTCCAGCATGTCGACAAGATTCTTTCCGTGTTTTAGGTAACGCACCAGGATAAGGACCTTTCTTCCCATGCTGACAAGCTGCCGCGCAGAATCCGCCAGCATCCTGTTGCGGACATCGTTGTTGGTGATGTACCTGCTGTACACCTGCGGCCACGACATCCTGTTGGTGATGTCGCCGCGCGGCGGAGCCTCCAGCATCGCAATCTTCGGAGGCACGAGGTATCCGGTTTCGATCAGCTTCGATGCCGGCATATTGAATATGCGCGGACCGCAGACCGATTCCAGAAGCAGGTCGGCCCCGTCGTCGCGCCAGTCCGTGCCCGTCAAGCCGAACATGTACCTGCACGATTTGCCCGCCTTGAATATTGACTGTATCGTATCGCAGGCCAGAAAGTGCGCCTCGTCGAAAATGGCGAGCTGCGCACCTTGGACGACCCCCTTGATTAAGCCCTTAGTGGCGGAATTCAAATCGACAACATCCGGAGTCCAATCTTCATCATCCAGCGAGACCTTGCTCTTCAGCTCGAACGCCTTGGCTGCGGTCCAGACCGAGCATACATTGAATCTTCGCACGTCGCAATAGCCGTCGCCTATAATTCCGATATCGTCTGGTCCGAAACATTTCACCATGTCCTCGTAGAATTGGTGGAGCAAATCTTTGCCCACGACATAAATCATAGTCGGCACATTATATTGAGCGATGATCATTGAAGATATTAGCGTATTATGAGTGACAGTAAAATCTCCTAATAAAAACCTCCCATCACCATCTAACTCAAACCCAGCATACGCCCCTTCACCTACGAACTCAATATCAAATCCCGTACGAAGAGCATTTTTTTTCTGCCGACGCAATGCTGCTTTTTTTCTGGGTATCCGAACAGGAATTGTTGATGTTTCGCCTGAAATGGAAACCCGATGGTAAAGTCCGTCTTTGACCCACTTTTCACTTTTGAGGGCTCGAAATCCTAAGGAACGAGCGAGAAAACAAACAGCATTGGCCCAGTCTTCTCGTTTTTGGACAATATCATACGACCCATTGTGTAAATGCCCATCGGAATCGATCCACCCAGCAAGAAATTCCAACCTATCCTGTCTGGAGGCAGTCAGATATTGCGACGGTACCCTGACACACGGACCAACAACAGATCGAAGAAGATCAAGAAATGGATTGCTTTGGCTCTTTTTTTTATTCACTATAGCATATCCTGGACAACGATCTGGATCTCTGATAGTCACTCTCATTCCATAAAAACATTCAGAAGCCTTCTCAACCGCCTCTCGTATTTCTGAATCTTCGGTCCATATTTCAGCGGTCATAACCGCGCGACTGCCATCTGCGAATTTCTGTAGAGATTTGCTCCCATCACCGAACCACAGACCAAGATAGTAAGGATCCAAAGGGAGCGTTTCTGCTGCCGCAAAATCTACCCCCGTGGAGAACTGCTTGTGAACATGCTTGAATTTGCCATTCTGTCTTTGATATTTGTCGAGAGGAATGTCCACAACCTCTCCCGTAACAGTGTGTGCGAGAGTCAAAACATGTACATCATTACATATCCACGAATTTCCACGCTTGGGCACTATGCGATATAACGGACCGCGCCCCAATGTCGTTGATAACACCGCACGTGGCTGGCTGTCTGGTCCCATCAAAAGATCTCCGACCATCACATCTTCAACATTACAGATGGATCCGTCGAACCTCAACACAGGTGTTCCAACACCGAGGCATTTGCCCCCGCCCGTGCCGGCCCGAATGATTCCGCGCCCCTTTGCCATGGCCGCTTCCACAGCTTCGCTCTGATATGGTCTGGGCTTGTAAGCAGTGATTTTCAACGGTTTGCCTCGCGGCGATTCGCGCTTGTCATTAATATCGTAAATCACCCCGTTGAAATCCAAAAAATTGCGCACCCGTTCCAGCAGGCCCGCCGGAAACACCATGCGCTGCGTCAGCAGGTGCTTCTTGCCGTCCCATCTCCGCCATTGCTCCGTCTTTTTGTCGTACCACCCCTGCTGGAACGCGCGCATAAACCTGTGCCCTTCGACGAAGTAGCTAAGCTCTGCGTCTAGCGCATCCACTATCTCCAGGTTTTTCACGCCGCTGAGGCGGCACCATACATTATTGACGGTTATAACAGCGGTGTTATCCATGATACAAAGCTAAATCTTCTCCCAGTCAACCCAATCCATAATTGACACCCCTATGGTTGGATCTCCGCCATTTTCTGGATTTATAGGAACGCGGCAAACATGACCAATGGGAATGCCCGGACCCCTGTTTGTCAGCTGCGGTCCATTCCATGTATCGCACTTGGCGAGGTAAAGTAGATCGCCCTCTCGGTATTTTTGTGTCGAATCGTACCGAAGCGTGCGAAAAAATTCTATCCTGCTCATTTTTACTCCCTATGTCGGCATTTATCGCTTTCTCCGATCCACCACTCCCTTTGGCTTGCGCTTCATTGCATTGGTGGTCAGCTTGCCGAAACTGGACTTCTTCTGCGCTATCATCCTGCGCACTTCCTGAGCCTTGTTCTGGGTCTCGGTGCCGGCTCCGTAGTCCACCGACATCCTCGACGCGCGGGTCTTTTCCTTCTCGCGCACATGGCTCATCTGCTGCATCGCCTCGTCCTTCAGGGCGTCGACACGCGCCGACGGAAGCCCGAGCCCGCTGAACATGGTGTACACGCGCACGACGTCCTCCTCGATCGGAAGCTCGTACACGCCCTTGACCAGCTGGGCGTAATCGCACTCCTCGCTGATCATGTTCTGGGCGTAATGGATGTTCTCGGCAGGAAGCTCCCTGAGGACCTCCGGGCTTCCCGTCACCATGAAACCTCCGAGGCGCGCCTCCCTCAGATCGAAATCGCTTGCCAGCAGCGTGCCCTTCAGGTTCTCCAGCACGGCCTCCGCGATGGCGGTAGTCTCCATGTAATTCTCCACCTCGATCATCCCGTAGACCGAACAGTCGCCGCCCAGGAACAGGCGCCCGAAATCCATGGAATCCAGGCTGTCGTACTGCGTAGGCATGGCTGACAGGTGGTTGAACAGGTGGAGCGGAGCCACGATGGCGTTGTTGGCCGTGCTCCAGAACTCCGCCTTGCTGAGTCCCGGATAGATCAGCTCGATCTTGGCGTTGTCCACCACTATCAGCGTGGACACGATGTTCTCGCTAGCCATCTTGGCGAGCTTCCCGAGCGTCGTCACCGCGTTGTGCTTGCTCAGCGAGTCCTCGGAATCCATAGGTAGCACATATATGACGCAAACCGGCTTTCCCATCTGCGACATCAAGCTCACCATGGCTTCCGCTCCGCCGCTTCCGGTTCCCCCGCCGCCGCTGACAGCCAGGATAAACACCTCCTGGTCGTCTCCGAAAATCTCGCCCATCTTGCTCGTCACAGCATCAGCGTTCTGCTCGATGGCCGCCCGCCCGTTGTCGAGTTCCTTGCCTGCGCCGCCCAGGGCGTACGGCAGAAACAGCTTGCGGTTCTCGGGCAGCTCTATGAACTCCAGATCCTGCGTAGCCGTGTTCATGGCGCACGCCTCGTATCCCATCTCGTAGAATGTCTCGGCTATCCGCGATCCTGCCTGACCCAGCCCGACCACTCCGAAATACAGGCTCCTGTCCCGCTTGGCAACGGCCCTGGTCATCTGCTCATCCTCCTTCTTTTCCCGCTTTTCACGCAGCTTAGCAAGCACTTCAGGGTCCAAGGGTGCCTCCTTTTTATCCCCGCCCTTGAGGGATGCCTCAAGCTCTTCGTTTTCCCTGATAATTTCAGCATCGGATTTTACTCTTTCAACTTCGCCGATCGCATCCGTAACCACCACTCGATTAACGGGTTTTTTGTCATTCATAATTTTTTCTCCTTAAACCCTTGACATTTTCGCGCACACCGGATATTTTTTTAAAGCCAGCCGGGAGGAAGGGGGGTTTGTACATAGTAGTATATAATAACATTTTATAAAGCCCATTTGTTTATGTTAAACCACTTAATTGTTTTTATAAGAGCATGTTCTACGCTTTCTGAATCAGCTGCCCATCCGTCGTCAGATTTTTCAGCACACCCGAAATCTTTATCATACTCAACATCATGGATTCCAGATTCCTTGTTACACAAAGCATACATCTGCTCACTGCTGACCAAGCCCAAACTCGGCATGTTAATTTCTCCGCGCATTGCGTTTTCTATAATGAACCAGATTCTGGATGCCACATCCTCCGCATACGCCATCGGCTCTTTGCTGTTGCTCAAAAACTGCGGTTTTTCTGTAGCTAGGGCTGCCTTGATTACATTCGCCAGCATTCCATGCCTGTCTCTGAAGCCGAACGATCTTGGAATGCGCATGTTCGCGCCTCTCTTGTTCTGTACGATCGACGATGTCATATCCCAATAGTCCATGGCTTCATGCCCTATGCGCTGCATGTCTTTCCTAGGAGAAACCTGTACAACCATGGCATTTTCTGGGCATGATTCCAAGAGTGAAAATGTAGATTTGAAGACTGAGCGGGCGATGTCTACCTCGCCTTTTGCGCAGCCAACGCCGTTCACGATGAAATCTGGTTTTTCGACATACATGACGCGTTCCATGAATTCTTTGTCGCGCACATTGCCTATGTGGAAACTGTGTCTTCTGTTTATGTAAACGCGCTTGATGTCTGCCGGTTCCGCAAGGCAGTCGACGCTTGCGAAGTCGTATTGCCGCTGATTGTCTCGATACATCATGTACCTCATAAAATTCGACATCAGGAACCCGGCGGATCCGCACACCAGAATTTTCTTTTTCATTTCTTTCCCCATATGAAATGCTCAGGCTGCTTTTTGGAAAGAACGAACGGAGGGGCGTCATTCTGTATTTTCAAATCAAGCCCGCGCCTATCTATCGCATCCTGCAGGGCTTTTTTTGCATTGGCATCCTGCTGAACGCGGTCTCTGCGCGACACCTGTTCCATGTGCTGCCGGTAATAGTATGTCACGGGTTTTTCAAGGCGCATGATAGCTGTCGTCTCGTCCAGCCTCAGAGACAGATCGTAATCAACGGCCGACGAAAGCTCATCGGAGTATCCGCCGACTTTCTCCACAACTGCCCTGCGGTAAAACCTATGCGGATACATACACATGTATCTCATAAGCCTTTCACTGCTGAAACCCTTGTCTCTGACAACATGCGGAAAATGCCACTGTTTTCCTTGGTTGTCGAACGCAACGAATGTTCCGCAAGCGGCTCCGACATGAGGGGACCCGTCCATGGCCTGGCAGAAAATGCGCAGACAATACGGAGGAATCAGGTCTTCCGCTCCGACATGGCAAATGTATTCGCTCTGGTCCAGCATGGAAATACACTTGTTTTTCAGCTTTCCTATCAGGCCGCAGTGCTCTTCCTCCCTGTGCGCCGAAATCCTCGGGTCGCCTTCGGCGGCCTTCGCTGCCTTGTCGAAGGTGTCGTCGTCCGAAGCGTCGTCTATCAGGACAAGCTGCCAGTCGCGCATTTCCTGAGCTTTGATGCTGTTGATTGTTCTTTCTATGTACTTTCCAGCATTGTATGCCGGAAGGTAGATTCCGACTTTTGCCATGCCTACCTCTCGCTATTTTTCTCATCGTCCGGCCACACCCCCAGAAGCCGGCAATCGTGCTTTACCATGAGCTTCACAAGGTCTTCGAATTTTGTTTCCGGCTCCCATCCAAGCTCGTTCTTGATTTTTTCCGGATTTCCGCAAAGCGATTCCACTTCGATCGGTCTTTTCAGAAATCGGTCAATTTCAACATGGTCTTGCCAGTCAAGACCAACGCATGAAAAGGCCTTTTCAGCAAATTCGCGCACAGTATGCATTTCGCCGGTCGCTATGACATAATCATCTGGTTTTTCCTGTTGTAGCATAAGCCAAAAAGCCTCGACGAAGTCTTTTGCGTGCCCCCAGTCTCTGGCGGCGTCAAGGTTTCCGAGCTTCAGTTTGAAAGACGGATCTTTCAAGCATCTGGCAACGCCCATTGAGATCTTGCGCGTGACGAACAACGGGCCTCTTCTGCAACCTTCATGATTATGAGTAATGCCGCAGCAAGCGTACATGTTGTAAGCTTCGCGGTACAGACGAACCATCCAATGCGCTGCCAGCTTGGCGATGGCGTACGGACTGCGCGGGCGCATGATGGTTTCCTCATTCTGCGGCGGAGGAGAGGAGCCCCACAGTTCTGAAGTGCTGGCTTGAAAGATGCGCGTGCTGTATCCAAGAGTTTTTACCGCTTCAAGAATGTTGACAACGCCCATGGCATCAATCTGGAACGAGGCGATCGGCTGCTCGAAACTGGTGTGTACATGGCTCATCGCAGCTAGACTGTAGAGTTCGTTCGGTCTGCTTTTCTGAATGATGCGCAGCATGGATGCCATGTCGGTGATGTCCCCCTCCTCCAGGTCGATCAGGTTTTCCAGATGGGAGGCATTTTCCAGGTTTCTGGTCGCATTCCTGCGAATTACCCCTATAACATGATATCCCTTTTCAAGCAGAAAATCGGCAAGATGAGACCCATCCTGACCCGCCACCCCGGTTATCAAAGCCGTCTTTTTCATGTCAGCACCCGCATCCCATTGGTTGTTGGAGAAACCATTCATAGGTTTTCTTGAGACCGTCCTCCAGATCAGTTGCGGCTTCAAAACCAAAAAGCTCTTTTGCCTTTGATGTGTCAAGGCACCTTCTGGGCTGCCCGTCCGGCTTGGTGTTGTCCCACACGATCTCCCCTTTAAACCCGACAATGCGTTTGATGGTCTCGGACAGGTCGGCAATTGTATGCTCGCGTCCGTTGCCTAGGTTGACGGGATCTGATCCGTCGTATTGCTCAAGAGCGTCTGTTATTCCTTGAGCAGCGTCCTCGACATACAGAAACTCCCTGGATGCGCTTCCAGTTCCCCAGCATGTGACCGACCGGTCGCCACGCTGTTTGGCCTGCCAGAATTTTAGAATAAGCGCAGGAATCACATGAGACCTGTTTGGGTCGAAGCAGTCTCCGGGTCCGAATAGATTGACCGGAATCAGATAGATGCCGTTCATGAGATACTGCTGGCGGTATGCCTGGAGCATGACAAGCAGTGCCTTCTTGGCGACTCCATATGGTGCATTCGTTTTTTCTGGAAATCCGTCCCAGATATCTTCCTCCCGGAACGGAACCGATGTGAACTTTGGGTATGAGCAGACGGTCCCAACCACAACGGTCTTGGGCACATCGAGCTTCCGGCAGGCATCTATTAGGTGGACGCCCATAAGCAGGTTATCGCGAAAGAACTCTCCGGGCTTCGCCATGTTTGCGCCGATTCCGCCGCACTTGGCAGCCAGATGAATCACGGCGTCCGGCTTTTCTTCTTCAATTTGCTCAAGCGCCCACGATTTATCAATCAGTCCCGGCCCGCCCGCCCTGTCCAGGACACGGGCGTACATGTTGCGGTTTTCCAGTTCGCGAACCAAATGTCGTCCGAGGAAGCCGGTTCCTCCAGTTACAACAACTTTCATCAGTCACCTATCTTGTGCGCTTTCAAGTGAACGGCCGGATAGCAGTTTATGTTCGGAAGCTCTTGGAATTTTCCAAACCCGTGCTCGGACAGAAGACTTTTCAATGTGCGCGGAGTGTACCCGCACAGGTGATGGGCATACTCGTTCCTTTGCGTTCCGTGTATGAACCGAATGGCAAGATCTTCCTCTTCTGGCGTTTCTGCTTCCGCAAGCATTTTGGCCATTCCCTTGACATCCGGCACGGCTACCACGAAAGCCCCTCCGGGTTTCAAAACGCGCCGAATCTCTTCCAGGACGCCTCCCACCCTGTAAAGCGGAAAGTGCTCAAGCACATGCATCATTACGGCTTCCTCAGCTGTTCCGCTTTGATACGGAAAAGCGCCACCAATATCGAACTGCGCGTCGACAACGACCTTTTTCGCGCCATGACCGAAAGGATGCTTGTAATACCTGTCCAAAGTGGTTGCGACCTTCTCCATGACATCCGCAGGACAGTTGTTTGCCATGAAATCGGCTTTGCCGTCTATGTTCACATAGTCCTTGAGATAAATTGTGCCGCATCCGATATGTAGTTTCATAGGTCTCTCCACGGTCCCTGCGCTCATCCCAGCCTTTTCTGTTCCATGGGAACAGAACTTACAAGGCGCGGGTTTGACAATTTTTCCCTTGAAGCAACGAACACCGCCCTTGCCAAAGGCTTGCCTTTCGGAATGGTTTTCCAATTTTCCGGATACAGCCTTGGGTGATTCGGCTGTGTAATTGGAAGGTACACATGGTCGAAGGCTTCTGACAGACGGTTGAAAACCCACTGTCTAGTCGGCCGGCACGCTTTGCCGCTTACGCTTTGCGTCGGGTCATGTAATATGTCTTCGCACTGCTTCACCTCGTCCATTTCTCCGAATGCCACATGCGTTTCCACCAACAAAATACCTTTAGTCAGTTCTGAAAGGTATTTCAGCGCCTGAGCCGGGTTTCCCAAATGGTAAAGAATTCCGTAGGCAAAAACGATGTCGAACTTTTCCGAAAACGGGCATGTTTTTGGGGTGTTTTCCAGGTCTAGGACCATGGTATCGATCTCTGGAAACCTTTTTTTCAGCACATCATAGTTGCTTGGTCTTCCCTCCGTGCTTGTCACTGAACATCCGCGGTCGATGAAGAATTGTGTCAGGTCGCCAATGCCAGCTCCAACCTCAAGTACGGTTTTGGATTCAAGATCCAGACCTAGCGATTCAAGATGGTCAAGCCGCGCACGGTTCACTCTCTGGTAGTTTTCTGACGAGAACGCCTTTTCCGGTTCAAGCATGTAATCCTCCGTATCCAATTTTCGTGGCAGTTTTTTCGGCTATGTCGGCAATCGACTTTTTGGTTTTCGAATCCATCTCGTCCCATGGGGGGAGCGGAGCTGTTGCGCGAATGGCTGTTTTTGCCCTTTTTTTCGAAACGATCCTTGTAATCTCTTTCCGGTTTGCCCTGTTGATATTCAGAAAATCGCAGAGTTCGTCAAAATTCCGACCGGCAATCATTTCTTCAAAGCGGTAATGGAAAATCTGATTTTCGGGAATCCGTTTCATTTGCTCCATAAAAAAGTCGTTTACAAAAACCCACATCCATGCGCATTTTTCAACAACACTCATGCATTCCCATTTGTCGGCATACGGATCGTCCGGTCTTGGTTTCGGCCACCACCACAGGTTCCTGCCTTTGAAAATGGGGTTTTCGTAGTCGAACATGCCAGTGTTGAAAGAAGTGCGTATTTGTTCCCTAGGATTCCTTGTCATGTATATGAACTTGGCATCCGGCCACACATCATGAATTCCCCCGACATAAAAGCCGAGCTGACCGTTGATTTCTCCGAAAACTTTCCCCGAAGCCAAAACTCGACGGACAAGTGGTGCCCTTTCTTCCAGCACAATCTCTTTTGGGTCTTTTTCGCCGCGATACACGGCCAAATAATGCGTAAACATGCCGTGTGGAGATTCCGGGCAAATCCTTTCATGCTTACAATCCACCCCTTGAACGGCATCCAGCATATCAGCCAGAAGATGCGTTCCTCCGAATCCGTGCCCAAAGCCGAAAAACATCTTAGTCATGTTAACTCCAATGCGCTGACCACCGTATCCGCGCTTCCCCAGACATGGTCGCGATTGGCGACCGGGTCGCCGGACTGGAGTCGTTTCCGAAGAAGCGCAAGATTGATTTTTCTTAAAACGCTCCATTTCGAGGTAAAGCGAACGCTGTGGTTATCATTTTTGTCGGTATCGGAATGGTCCTGGTGTATTCCAATCATTTTGTGGTTGAAAACTGGAATAACTCCGCTCATTCTCATGCGATTTGCAAAATCGTCATCATCCCCGCAAATGCCCATCATGAACTCTTCGTCGCATCCTCCGATAGCCTCGACATTTTTTTTCTGTACAGCCATCCAGTACCAGTATGCCGGAGGGTGCGGAAGGCGTGTTCGGCAGTCTTCTTGCGCTCCAGGTGCTCCTAGCAGCTTTTCGACGGAAAGGTCGGCTCGCTCAGGATGTTCGTCAAGCCATTCTGCAAACTTTCTTCCGGCCCGAAACACAAGTCCGTATTCGCAGCGGTTTTCTGGAACCTGGGATGCGATTTCGACATTCATTCTTCCATGGATCGTTTCCGGTCCCGTAATTACAACGACATTCCCCTTGGCATGGCGAAAGCCAACATTGTTTGTCAAGGCTGGTGTAAAAGCAGCAGCCGGAACATGGCTTTTTGACGGGTCTATTCTGATATATTGTATCCTGATGCCCTGTTCAGCCCCCGCCATACAGAGATCTAGCAAACCCTTCCGGTCGGCATCGTCCACCATTACGACCTCAAATTCGCTTTTTGGCATAGTTTGCCTTGCAAGGGATCTTAAAGACCGCTCAAACAGCTTTTCCCTGTTGTCGCATGCGGATACAACTATGGACACTTTCACGACATCCGCCTACATACGAAAATGCTGGATGTTCCAAAGATTTTCCTAAGCCATCGGGACTCTCCCAAAAAGGCCGGTAAAATTCCGAAAATTTTTGGCATTCTTCTGCCTTCAACCTTTTCGATGGACAGGCCTGCTTCCACGATCAGGCGCTTCCAATGGCGAACGGAAAGGAATCTTTCGTCCCCGTGCTCCTGGGTTTTGTCAAACCTGCGCGAATTGGGCACGTCAAAAACGATCTTTTTGGCAATTCTTCCTTGCTCATGTAGAAGCGCCACTATTTCACTGTCGGAAAAATGCTCAAGAACGCCTTGGTGGAAAACGCAGTCGACGGATCGGGGAGGCAAGCCGGTGTCAAACATGTTAATCTTTTTGACGGGCAGTGTGTTTTGCACAAGATCACTGACGCCCTTCAGGACTTCCGAGTCGATGTCAGACGCTACAACATTCGGCCTGTTTGAGAATCGCACAACAAGCGATGTGTAGCCGCTTCCTGCTCCCAGTTCCAAAAGTGAACTGTCTTCATTGGTTGCCTTGATAATCTCTTTCAAAAACCAGTATTGGATCCTGACGGTGTTTATGGCGGACCAGTTTTTAAAAAAGCTCTTCCATTCTTTTTTGATTTGTGTCATTTCCACATCTCTTTTGCAAAGCGCATCTTCCGCACCCGGTCATTTGGCGTTATAACTTCGCAGCGGTCCGGATATACCGCTACGGTAAGGTCATAATGTTCAAATAGGCTTGGACCGCATTCGGGCAAAGACAAGGACAGGTTTTTGATATCGTGCTCGTCAAGGCAAATTCCGTCGACTTCTTTCGATACAAAATAGTGCGCGTTTAGATAGTGTTTGCGTAGCTTTTCGAGTGCCGCCAGCACATGGTCACCATTAGCCGAATTGTAAGGGACAAGCAGCACTTTCGGATACATTAGTTCTTCCTGCTTTCCATATCTCCAATGAATGATGTGGAATTTCTGACCATGACCCATGGCGGAGTAGGATTTTACATTTTTATGCTTTAGATCGTCCTGTCTGTTAAGATGGTCTACATGGGCGATGTCACAAACAACAATTTTGCCTCCCATGCGAAGCACCCTGGCGTTCACTTCATTGTCCTGTCCGTAATACGGGTAGTCGGTATTCCAGTAGTTGTACTTTTTTAGCGTGCTGGTGAACATGCAAGCCACCGTGGGAGCGGGAAACCCCAGCAGGAACGGAACGCGAAAAGGCGCATTCTTTGAATCCCGGATAGGATATGCGCCCATGTCTTCCGGATCAAGCCCGTCCATGAGTTCGCACATGTTTTTGATGGCGTTGCCAACCGGCATAACATCGTCGCTGAACCATGACACATATTTTCCGCGAGCTATCTTGAAACCGTCATTGTAGGCTCTTGTTATGCCCGTCTTCTTTCCTGAAAAAATGGGCACAATGCTACAGCTTTTTGAATTTTCCTCAAGCCATTCGATGGTTCCGTCCGTTGAGCCAGCATCATTGATGATGATCTCAATTTTGCGGTCGCCGGCGCTGTCGAAAAGTCTTTTTACGGTGTTTTCCAGCATATCAAGACGGTTGTAAGTTCCCATCACTATGCTCATGTCGAATTGCTCGTTACGGTTTTCCCGGCGGATTTGGATTCCCTTTGGCTTACCAATGGCAATTCTTTCTGACATTTCAGTCACCCTCCTATGAAACAAAGCGGCGTTCTTGAAATCCTGTATATCCATTGGCCACTGGTCCAGCCTTTGTACTCCGGAAGCCTGAAGGTCCTGAGCCTGCTCTTTCGTATTTACAAACACATGGTCGAGGAACTTCGATAGAAGCCTGTCATTTTCTCCAATGTCGTCGGAAAGCCATGCTGTCATTGTCATGTCCGGGATTTTGCTGCGAATGTCCTGAACCTCTTTTGCGCGAAGCTCGGAAGACCCGTCTGGCAGATGTATGTGTAGCCAATCGGGCTGGAACTGAGCCGCATTTCGCAACAGGTCGCAGCGCACAACTTGAAGCTCCAAATCCGTTAAATCTCTTCGGAACAGGAACTCCCTTGTCGCTTTCGGATAGTAACTCATAACCCGCAGGCTTCTGTCTGCGGGTCTGTACAGCGGGCGAAACTCGTCTATCCCGCGTTCCGACTTTACGAAGCCGAGGCGCAATGCCAGCTCTCTCACCCTACAGGAATACGAATGCTGCGAAAGTACTTTCTGAGCCCCCCTGGTCCCGATCTGCTTCGCCTCCTCCGGATGCTGTAGGTAATAGTCTATCAGCGAAAAGCATTCCCCTTTTGTGTGAAACCACACAAGGTCTTTGCCGTTTTCAAAGTACTCCTCCAAGCCTGGGATGTAATGGCAAATCACTAATGCTCCGGAAGCCATGGTAATTAGCTGCCGGTCGGAAAAATACATGCGGACATTGTTGAAATGGTTGACGCTAATTGCTATTTTCGATGCATTGTAAACATCGTTTTGTCGATAGTAACCCACTTCGCCGCGGTTGCCCCTCCCCCATCCGCGACCATAAAGACCGAATCTTTTTCCATATTTCCTTTTAAGCTCATGGGCAATGCTGGTCCTCAGAGAGCTTGCGGGAAAGGAGCTGTTGGAAGTTTTTGATGCACAAAAGGCAATATCATGCGAATAGGCTTGCCTCAGACCGACCCTTTCAGTTTCAGAAAGAGGATGAAACTGATCCGGGTCCACTCCTATCTGCCAGTATTCCACATTTTGGGTGCCTGCCCTTTTGTACAGGTTGATCTGACCTTCGCTACTAATAAGCGACAGATCTACTTTCTCAGAAATATTGACAAAATATCCGTTCGCCTCTTTTCGGCAATCTCCGGTCCAGTTGGTGATAACGGTGTTTGGCAGCATCTCCTTGATTTTTGCCACGGTGAGAGGGGAAATTGTGTTGGAAAACTGAAGCTGCATGTGTATCCAGTGAGGTTGAAACTCTTTCGCCTGCTGAATAAAAGCCTCGTCAACCAGTCTACATTTGCGAGCGGCGTTGCGAAAATCAAACACCCGCAAGCAAAATCCGTTTTCCAGGAAGGCTGCCTCCATACCCATTTGCCCGATTTCCAGAGAATTCAGCGGAAGGTATAAAACCCGAATTCCGTCTGCATTTCGATTGTGTCGGGTTATGAAGTCGTTGATGTTTATGGAGGCCAGAATCTTCTTTACTGTTTTTCGTTGAATTTTCCGGCGTCCGACCATTTTGCTTGTAGCATGACTGGCACGACTAGCACGATTGGCACGCTTGGCAGAGCTGACAGATTTTGGTGATTTTGGTGATTTTATTTCGCATTCCTCCGACTCTAGGAATGATTCAATGGCAGTTGCGTTCGTTCCATCCCATGACTTTGGGTTGATTCCGCTTATGCTCCAGCCCTCAAGCGTTTCTTCCGGAGCAAAGGCAAAATCTGCACGCAAAAGTACAGACTTCGCATTGCTGTCGCTAGGGATGTCGGACCATGCAGTTATGACAGCGCCTGGAGACGCCTTGATTATTCCGTTCATTATTTTGGACGATTCTGATGTGGCGTCGTCCGCAATATGAAAATGTATCCAATCCGGCTTCATGTTTTGCGCTACGGTATGTACTCCGTCTTTCGGCAAAACAGCATAGCAAATAAACCCCAGCTTTTTGAGATCTGTTCCGAGCCTTTTCAGAAAGATTTGGTTCCCAGACACAAGCAGCACCTTACATGGCTCCGTTTGCTTGTTTTTGTCTAGGGACGTCCTGCCAGCGACCCTCCTTCCTACATGTATCCTTCTTGCGCGTCTTGTTCTTCTCTTTTTGCTGCGCTTTTGCGGTTCGGCTTCTGGCTTTTCAGTTTGTGTATTTGTTTTTACAACAGATTTTACAGCCACAGCATGGTCACTGGCAAGAGGCTTGCGCACAACCGGTGGCTCGCTGTTTTCCACGGCTTTGTCTTCAATTTTCTCCATGGAGATTTTCCTGATGAAAATATTTCCGTTACCGTCTTTTGGCCGCCAAATTCTAAAGGTCATGGGCATAGATTTCGGAAATTCTCCGGTGGACAAAACAGCCTCGTACAGCATCCATTCGCTTTCTGACAGTTCGAAATACACCTGCTTGAAATCGAAGTTCTTGTTTGAATATATGTTACAAAACGCCTTGCCGTTTCCGCTTTCTCTCTTGGCTTCAACAAAAAACCTGTACTGAGAATTGGGCTCCACTTTAATAGGAACGAACATTAAGGCGGATCTGCCGAGCATAACAGTGTATCTTTTGCCACTACTGTCCCTTCTCGATCCAATCGATCGTCCGCGCCACATTCCCTGAGTTATATCATTCATTCGATTTTACCCCATCAAATCGTACAGTCTATTTATGTCAACCTTTTTGCCCATGTCCTCCATGCGCTCAGCAAGCATCTTCGACTTGGCCGACAAGTCGTTCCAGTTCATTTCCCTTATTTTGCGCAAAGCATAGACGAAGCTCGGCAGGTCGTATTTGCTAACAACAATGCCGTTTTTGCCGCTTGACACTATTTCAGGAATCGCGCCGATCTTCGGAGCCACCACCGGCACGCCTGCCGACATCGCCTCTAGGGCCACCAGAGGCATGCCTTCCATGCGCGATGTGATCAGAAGGGCGTCGAAGGCGGCATAGAAGTTTTCCACATCGCTTCGCCTTCCGGTGAACATGACATTTTCCAGCTTTCCGGACTCAGCCATCTGCCTAAGCACCTTCTCCTGCGTTCCGCCGCCTACAAAAACGAAAAGCGCATCCGGCGTTTTTCTTGCACATTCCAGCGCAAGGGGTATGTTCTTCTCCGGAGACAGCCTTGCCACGGTGCCGAAAACAAATTCGAAACACTTTCCAGCCTCCCCCAGAATGTTCCTGCTGCGCGGCACCCTGAACCTGTCCCAGTCCACCTGCTGCGGGAGGACCGCAACATTCTTGTTTCCCCTTTTTGCCAATTTGCGAGCCATGTCGTTGGACACGGCTATAATCAGCGACACATTTTTCCTGGACGCTACTTTGGCCATAGAGTCGTTCCACATGAGATCGCTGTGGACAGTTTCAACTATCCTTCCGGACCAGGCGCTGTCGTACAGCGTTTTTAGCAGGAGATTGTATACTTGTAGGCTGTTGTGAAAATGGACTATGTTCGGCTTTTGAGACTCAATCAGGGCCATAAGGGCAAAACCGTGGCCTTCCTTGTAAAGATCGAGGCATGGAACATCCACTTCCGCAAATAGTTTTTTTAGGCTTTCCGACATGCCATTCGGACATGCGATGCTTGGCTCGTATCTGCTCCTATCGAGGCGCCTGATGGTTTCGCGCACCCAGACCTCAGCCCCTCCGGCAATGGAATACGGAATGACATACATAACGCTTCGTTTTTGAGGCGTCGATAGCGTTGATTTTTTGCGCGCTATTGCGTCTTCGGCAATTTCCATTACTTGACTGGCAGCGTTTTCCCAGGAAAACTTTTTCAAAGTTTTTTCGCGGGCGTTTGCAGTGCGGGCTCGTTCGGCTGACGGATCTTCGTATAGTTTTCTCATCAACTCTGAGCAGTGGCAAACATTTGGATCTCCAACGACAGCTTTTTTGTCGTAATGCCAATACTGCATGCTTTCGGGCGCCAGCATTTCACCAGAATCCACTAGCATCGCATTATCGTCATTCAGGAATTCGAGCTGACCCCCGTAGCGCGGAGCGATAACGGCAAGACCGCATGCCATGCTTTCAAGACTGGGAAGATGAAACCCCTCCGTGGAACTCATGCTCACCATGGCGTCGCACGCAGTATATAGCGATCCGATGTTCGGAACAAATGTCTGGACTATTTCTATTTCAGGAGGATTTTTGCGCCCTTTCATCGCCTTGTTGAGAATTTTGCCAACATTGACCTCAAAAGGCTTTTCCGCACTCGGCTCCTTGATTTTTGTCTTCATCACCAGGCACACATCGTCGTCGCCCGTAAAAGCATCCAAGTATGCAGCCAAAACGCGTTCATGTAGTTTCCTGTGATGCGGTATGGCGCAATGTAGGAACTTGAACTTCTTATCGGTTTTCAGTTTGAACGGGGGAATTTCCGGATTGAACGACTCTAGGCATACACCGTGCGGCACAACTGGGCATTTTTCTTTGGGAACGCCATTGTTGATGAAAATGTCTGCAGAAAACTGACTCGACGGAAGAAAGTAGTCGAGAGCGTGATGGTACAGATGCCATCCTGGGATGAGAATGCTGCTTTCAAAATTCCAGATCACCATTTTACACGGAGTCTCGCGGAAAAACCTGCGAGCCGCTTGCGGAAAGATGGTATAGGCCATTTCCAGGTCGTACGGCCTGTTAATGTCCTGCGGATCCGGCGGTCCCCCTTGGTGCGGAAACTTCTCCTTGCGGATGTTGCCGTGCTCGTCCAGGTATGTTGCGTTGCTGGACGCATTCTGCTCTTTAGGGTGGCAGTGGTGCCCCACAAGCAGGTGCCGCTTCAGGTCTTCTGGAAAGTGTTTCAGGCTGTTCGTGGACTTCATGAACACTTCATGCCCCATGTCCGCCTGCGCCCTTGCAAGGGCCTGAGATACAAATGCCCAAGAATGATTTGTTCCGAGCATTCCATGCCATCTTATCTTCATGTCTTTGATCCTTTTATAGAAGATTGGATGATTCGAAAACTACTCTTCGTCTCGTTTCCGCTGCTGTTTGTAAAGCGTTGCGATCATTTCGCGGACAACTGCCGTGACCGTCTTGTAGTTGTCTTGAGCGTATTGTACAAGAAAATCATGTAGTTCTCGCTCAAGTCGAATGTTGATCTGACGGCGTTCTTTTTTTTCTCCTGTCATGCGATGCTCCCCGTAAATAAAACGATTACTTCTATCCAATGGCAATATATTGATAGATTTTGTAAAGAAAAAAGGGACCGATTGTCTCGGTCCCTTTTGGTCTATTTATTTAAATTTTTCATATAATTAGACGCCAAAAAGAGTCCTCACCTGTCCTGCTGTAATGGTTTGCGGTTGGTTGGCAAAGCCGGCCTTTTTCAGAAATACAGTCACCAGCACTTTGGTGCTCAGGGCAGCTGGTATGTTTCCGCTCCCGTCGTCGTACAGAAATTTCATCCACAAAGTGAGCAAACCGGTTGCGGCATCATAGTTGACTCCGACAATGTCGTCTATGGGGCTTGAGCCGTAGGTGTTTGAGTGCGACTGTAAAGCTGCTGAAATTTTCACTTTTCCAAGAGAGAAGTCTGATATCTGGACATATGTTCCGTCAGCGTATTTCATAGCGCCAAACCCTTCGGCTGTCTGACCGTCCGCAGATTCCGCAACAAATGTGCTGAACAAGTTGACTCCCATATATCCGTCGATGAATGTTGGCGCGCCCAAAGAATCTGTCACCGGTATAATCATTGTCAAATGCGCAACCTCAAAATCCACGGAATGGTGTGTTCCATCGGCGTTCAGAATTTGCCCGTCGCCTATCATAAGATCGTTGGGCACGAAGAAATCATTTTCTCCACCGTCACAATCGGACGCTGTCGAGCTGGGAGCGGAAGTGAATGTTGTCGGCAGAAGCCTTCTCATGTCGCAGATGGAGATCCTGTCCGGAATCCATGTTGCGAAATATTCGATTTCGAAAGGTACCGACGAGAAAGGCGATGTGTCGAACACAGAATCGTCGTTGGGAATGTCCGCATCGGATGCCAGCGGGTCCGTGAGTTCTTCCACTTCCAACCTCATCCTGGAGAACCCCCCTCCTGCCGGAAACGTGCTGATTGTGCCGTCGATATAGGCCTGGATAAGCGCAGCGTCCGTAGCGTCCACTTTTCCGTCTCCGTTGACATCCGCCCTAAGAACCTGCTCAATGGAAACATATCCGTCCATTATCTTTTGCTGGTCCGCGGCGTTTGACAGGTCGTATCCGCCTGGCAGCCAGGAATTTACGATTTGGAAATCGTTCGTTGTTATGCTGCCATCCCCGTTTACATCTCCGTAGCTGTCCGCATACAGCGTCTGTTTTATAATTCGATATGTTCCGCTCGTAGCAATGTTTGGCTGTAATATGGAGCCCACAAGATTATGGTTCCTCAGGTCGGCATCGGGGTCGATAATGTCGATTTTGTTGCCGTAAACAAGACCTGGAAGATCTGATTCTCCGGAAATTGAAGAAGGGTTCCCGCGCGGATTGCCATCCTCCATATTAGCAAGCACCACTGGCGTCTTGCTGAGTGCCACAAGTCCGGAAATGCTAGAGCTTCCCACAATGGATATGTTAGGGTCCGGTTTGACCCGCGAAGAAACATTGTTGCCGGTACGCGGGTCCTGGAGCGGGTCGCTGTAGTCCGAGGTCGTTTCCACCAGCACGAAATTGGCTGCAGACCTGCTGGACGAGTACAAGGGAATGTAGCCTTTCACATATGTAGTTTCATCCCCCTCGCTGTCGGTGTCAAGGCGCGGGACTTCCGTCCCCACGCCGTCCTGGTATGAAATGCCGTCGGACACCTTGGCATAGTCTCCGTGTATTTCGTACCACATGTCGCTTTCCACAACATTTGTCCATGATTCGCCGTCAAATACAACCATGTATCCCGTCGGGGCAGTATGAGTCGCCTCTTCCACAAGAAGCGTTCCAGTTGTGGCATTGCCCGACCTTCCGACGGTTAAAACATAATGCGCATCTTTTGCCAGAGTTGTGTTCTGAGGGTCGGATATCGTAGACCCAGTGAGCACGAAATCCACCTTCTGTGCATATCCATCCAGAACTACACCTTGTTTTTCCAACATGCCGCGGTCCAGCGTCAACTGCGAAAGCACCGCCGGTTCAGGGTCGAAATCCTCAAGATTGTCAGGAACAGGCTCCACCGGGCAAGCCACTTGCGCCTGTAGGGCATGTAGGCTCAGAACAATCTGTCCCGACCAATCGTACTCGTGACCGGCCAATGCCGTAGCATCTCTCTTGACTGACAGGAGAACAGAAATCTTCTGTATGTTTGTGCCGTCAGCCTGAAATTTCTGCCCTATCCTGGTTGTCACATCGCTGGCAACTAACTCTCTCTGACTAACTGAAGAAAAGCCTATGCCCAAGTCGGACAGGGACTTGTCAGCTCCTATGGCATCCTGTAGCATTCCATTGAGCGTGGTGGTGGCTGCGGAGGGCGTAAAGCTGCTGAAGAACTGGTCCGGCTGCGCATTTTGGTATGCCATCAGCGTATCCGTGGACACTTCCAACGCTTTGGCTTCGCGAATGATGCATCGCCCTATGAATTCGTATCCGTCGGAAACGGCTGGCAACCTGCTTCCGAACAGGTTGCCTGCGAAGTCGTTGAACAGAATCGCCCTGATGCTTTTATACCTGCCGCGCGTGATTTGAGTGCCGTTTTCATGGAAGGTGAGATCGTCATGGATAAGCGAATCGTCAAAGCTGTCGCCTATTATAGCCACCTTGGATTTTTCCGCACCGTCCAGCTCAAGACCCGTCATTACAACGGCCAGCTGTACGCCTTTGACGGCATCGCTGACGGAAACAAGCGGGCTTCCAACATAAACATTTTGGCCGTCGAAACTGTAGCCGTCCGCCATTCCCTGCTGCGTCGAATTGAGGCTTTGCGTATCGAAGATTACAAGCGGATCGGCCGCATGCTCTACGACTCCGCTGCCCATGAAATTTGCCACGGTCGCAGCGTCGATGCCCGTATGGCGTGATTGCTCGTCGGACACAGTATCTAGCGTTACCTTCATTCCGTCGAAATAATTAACTTTTTTTAGTCCTACAGACAGCCTTTGGTTCATCGGGAATTCCTCCGCTGGATATATCAATCCTCGAAATCGACGAAAGCGCGCGTGTGAGCGGGCTTGAGTCGCTTTATCAGCGTTTCTATTATGTTTTCCGCAACCGTGTTAGGAATGCGGCCGAAAGAGTCTATGATGTTCACATAGAAATCGAAGATGCCCGTGGCATCGTCCCGGACTTCTGCCGTGCTAACAGACGACTGGTCACTGTCGAAGTCCAGAAGAAGCGTGGTTAGGGCATCCTCGATTACGGGAAAAGCGGTGTTCGTATTGCTTGTGTACAGCAAATCCTGTCCTATCAGTTTTCCTGGTCCGTCTCCGCCAAGATACTGTATGGAACGCAAAGAGTTAGAGAATCGCATATTGTCCATGCGCGCAACTGCCGGGTACTGCCCCGTAAAGTCTCCGCCTATGTTGACGGTGCTGAAGAAGTCCAGCAAGTTGATGTCGGCGAGAATGTTCCTGGACGCTGTCGATCCGGCGTCGGCGCTTCCGAACACCGTCGGCATGCCATACAAATGTCCCTCTCCGTACCTGAGACCGGTTCCATATCGGATTATTCCCCTTTCCGATCCGTCCACCATGAGCACAAGACGGTCCTGGTCATCCTCATTGTTGAGGTCCCATCCTGCCAACACCCGGTGCCATGTGTTTCTTTTCCAATATACCGGAGCGGAAATCTGATAATCCGTTTCGCTTGCCGACACGGAAAGCTTCAGGATTCCATTCTCGTCTTTCAATATGCTGAACCTGTCGCCTTGGCTGGTTATCGGAACGACTGTTGCCAAAACCGTGCTGGTGTTCGCCGGAAGCGGCTGACCCAAAATTATCTGTAATCCGTCAGACGACAGTGACCCTCCCGTGAAATAGTTTGTAGCCGACCCTGATATGGTGACGGCGCTGACGCTCCGCACCCTGAACGGAAGAAGAACTACCAAGGGCGACAGGGCTGTTGCGCTGGCGACGCGTTCTGGGGACAGGTCCACATAATAGCGTCTTGTCGGGTCGTTATAGGTGTCCATGAGCGGGCTTATCCAAAACTCTACGGTCCCTGCGTTGTTTTGGAATATTCCTTGGTTGTCCAGAGACAAATGTCCGTTTGCGCGATTGAAGACGGCAGACTGGCCGAATTGCGAATTGACGCTGTTTTCGCTCTGAAACACATCCTGCGAAAAAGACGACAGAAAGCTGGCTTCGTTCTCTGCGCTGTTGTTGAAGTGAAACAGCCCAAGCGCTTGGTTCGTAGTTGAATATTCTCTGACTGCTAAAGCGTCTGTGGTTATCGACCTTCCAGAACTCGGAGTTGTTTCGCCGTTTCCGGTGTCGTCGGAAGCTTCGCTGAGAATGCGCATTTCGTCGATCACTGCGCCTGCCTGGTTGTTTCCGGAGTTGTCAGAGCCAACAAACAGTGTTTCGGGCGTAGAATCCCACGGCACCACAAGAAAAGCTGGAAATTCGACTTCGTACCAGCACCTGGTGAGAAGATACGGTGAGCCTCCGGAGTTTTCTATCTCAAATGTAAGCAGGCCGTTTGCGAAGCCTGAATCGGCAAACGATGTATTTAACATCGTCCACGCCATGCTGGTGTATGAGGACGACCATGGAAGCCCTGTTCCGGACAGCGTCACCGTGCTGGAATCCCTTACTGCTCCGGACGGGTCAAGCGCCACGTTGGAAATCGTGTATACGCCGGCAGCTCCTGGCGGAGACGAAACTATTATCGTTTTTCCGATGTCGCTTGAACCGAACCTGGCATATCCGTCATACAATGTATGCTGCCCAGCCGAGGCTGTTCCGTTTAGCCCAGACTGCTCTTCCACCGACAGCCTGACAAGGGCGGCGTCTCCACCGTTTTCCGATTCCGTTATCGGAACGGTCTCCCTCATTTCGACATATCCTGCGGGTCTTGTAATATCCGTAGATGTGAAACTGGCGACGACACCGCTTATACTGGTGAAATACTTTGAAGTTGTCATGCTGCCGGTTTTGGTGAAGGAAAGTGTCTCCGTGCCGGACCCATCGTATGTCGTGCCGTTAATCAGTAGCTGGTTCACTCCAGAGAAGTCGAAATTGTCGCCGTTGATGGTTGCGGTCAGTCTTCTCCCATGTGTCGTGTTGGACGGCTGGCAAAAATTCAGGTTCGATACCAGCAGCTGTATCATATGACCGCCAACGACTGTTGCCACAACAGCAAAAATTCCGCTTTCCACATTTGTGGACTGCGCTATCAGCTGCGTCACAAATATCTTGGACACGGCGGTCGGCTGCGGCATTATTGTTCTCATGAGGTTCGTCTGCTTGTTTGGCCAAATGTATACCAGCTGCCTACATCCCTGCTGCGTCAGACCGTATGTTCTTAGCACAAGGCTTGTTCCCACCGGCGCTCCGTTGTTGACGACCGCATAATCTTCGTAGCCGTCGCGCTCGAACGAATAATCGGGATATGTGGTGTCCGGACCGAACAGTTCAACTTCATCGGTCGCCCTGACGGAAAACACGCGCACCTTTTCATTCTGCGGATCCGCGCTCGTCTTGAGCGTCAGCTGGTTTACCGAATACTGTACATCGTCAAGCGTCGACTGCGCATTGTACGGCACTCCTGATCCTGCCGGACCACGCTCCAGCTTAAGGGCATGCTCTCCATCAACGCTCAGGACATATACATACGGCGCTGTGCGCGTGGCCAGCCCGTCGTCCGTGTCGTCCAGTATAACCACGCGGTCGCCGACTTGCGCCCCTTCCGTCACAAGATCGTGGGACAGCAATGTAACGACATTGGACCCTTGCGTCGTCTTCATGTCGTATCCGCCCATCGCTGGTCGTGGCACGGAGGATTCCAGCACCTCTCCCGCCTCGTCCATGAACAATGCGCCGGAAGGAGGCGGCACTGAACCGCGGAATCTGTAAGTGTTCGGAACCTCTTGACCGTCCACGAACAGGTGCATTTCATCGCGCTGTTCGAAAGAGCCTATTTTCCAAGAGGTCGCAACATGATGCGTTTCTCCGTATTCCCAGTCTTTTATATTATAGCTTAGCGACTTTATGCGCCCGTTAGCATCCCTGACCAGAAACTTCAGAAAACCTTTGCCATCTTTGTACAGAGACATCCTATTTTTGCTGGTTGACGGACCCGTGTCGAACAGGTATCGCACCTTGTCGGAAAGAAAATCTATTCCGTCGTATCCTGCATAATCCCCCGATCCGTACGAGTCGAATGTCATGTTCGCAAAATCGTACCCGTCGACTACAAAGCTGAACTTCACCGAACTGTCAGTCGATATGAGGGTGTCATTGATTTCGCTTATTCCACCGCCAGACTCTCCAGCATATCCGTCAACCGAAACTGCTTCCGCCACATCGTTGAATCCGCCGTTGGTCGTTATTGTTCCGGTGAACAGCCTGCTTTCGCTTATCGGCGCACGAGTGCGCATGCGCCATTTGTTGGCATCCGCATCAAACCATATGAAAAAGCCGTTGGTCGTCCTGAGCGATGTTGGTTTGCCCAGCACTGTAGAGTCGTATCTATCGATGGTGAACGGGACAGTTTCCGGATTGAGGTTGCTGGACCCTATAAATATGCGATCCGCCACCCTCAATCCGTCAAACAGCAAGTCAAATGTCAGTTCCGCGTCATTTTCCAGTCCGGCCCATTTTGTTGTTACGAACGCCTCCCATGTGCCTTCGGCAAACCTCATGTTAGATGTGGCTGGTATTTGCGCCGTTTGGCTATCTCCGTCAATCAAAAGGCCGTTTCCGAATTTTCCCGGAGCATACGAGGGCGGCTCCGGCGAGCCGGACAACTCCATCTCTTTGAGGCTCAGATGGTCCCTTCCAAGGATCCATTCCAGAAACGCCGATTCGGTGATCTCAGGATCGACGCCCGTAACCGTGGAAACTATTTCCTTGATGGCGGGTATTGTCGGACCTTTCAGGAAGCTCTGTAGGGCTCCGCGCGTCATGTTTCTGTATGTTTCGCGGTCTACGGACGAAGGTATGGTTGACAGCTCGTCCACGCCGGTGAGGACGCCGAAATTGTCTCGCAGGGAATCGCGCATTGCTCCATACTTGTAAGTCACGAAATATGTTTCGCCCTCCGACAAGGCGTCGGATATGCTCCAATCAAGCGAATTATCGCCATATTCGTAACTTACAAGAATCTCATCCCGCAGGTATGTATAGTCTATGAATATGTTTCCGGGCGTGTAATTTGCCGTGACAGTGGCTCCGGCAACCAGCTTGGCACGGTACCTGGCTGTGACGGACATGCCCGCCGCTCCGGATCCGACGCCGCTGGGCAGCACAATCCTGTTGCTTGCGGAATCGACATATCCGTCCGAGCCCATTGCCATGTAGTCGGCGGTCGAATCGTATACAGCGTAATTTTTGGATAGGAATAAGGCGTCGGACGCATCATTGTACAGGAAGGCTAACTGTACGGACCCTGAGGCGATCGTCGACAGTCGCTTCACTTCCACGAACATTCTTGCTCCGCCGTCCTTGATTTCCAACCCAGGCTCTATGACCTCGACTCCGTCTGCGTCAAGCGTAACGCTTCCATCCGAACCTATTGAAGCGCCGCTTGCGAAATCAACAGGCTCCGCCGAAAGCCTGAGATTCGCCGCCTGGAATATGTGGCGGACGATAATCGGATCGTACGACGGCTCTATGTACAGGCTTCCTGAAGACGACATTACCTGCAGGGAGCCTTCCTCGGCGCTTTCAAGGTCCGGCATCTCCACCGTCCTGTTTCCGATTTCGCCCAAGGCAAATGTCTTGACATTGGATGCCGTCTGGGACGGACTCCTGTAGATGTTGGACACAGAAGTCACATGCGCATGCCCGGCATAGGCAGCAGCGCGCTTGTACGAGGCGTCCCCTATGTCTGTCCCGTAAAACGCCGGCACGGCCACATACGCAATGCCGCCGTCATAGTCGACCATGTAGTCCCCGTCCTGCTGTAGGCGCAGAAGGTTATCGGAAACCGAATCGCCAGGATCGTAGTAAAGCTCGCGCGCAAACACATCCTGGTCTGAGAACGACAGTGAAGTGTTGAAGCTGGCGCCTATGGAATCACCCGTGGCTGAGACTATCCTGTCGTTTGGAAGCTCCACCTTGAATACATCGAATGTCTGCCCAATGATGTTAATGGTGTCGGTGACCACTATCTGAGCCTGCGAAACGCTTTCGAACTGTACGGCTTCGCGCGATACCCCAATCAGCGCCGGCGGCGTTGAAGACGAGAAGTATACCTGGTTTCCGCTTATTCTGCTTACAGAATATACCTCGCCCGTAGTTTCGTTGAATATGCGGAAGACATTGGTAACCGGACCGTATAGAGTCTTCAAGCCGACTTCACCTATGGCTCTGCTTTCAATGCGCTCGTTCAGCACTTCGACATGCGACGAGAATGAAAAGTCCGTTCCGTTTGCAAATGTGTCTTCATATTCAAACGATATCTCGGACGCATGCTCCGACTGGTCCAGGTTCCTGCCGGAAACCGATGCTATTTCATTGAGGTCGGGAAACAGATTGTAATCCAGCCCCTCTTCGAAAGTCTTCAGGTAATCATACGACGATACCGGAGGAACCGTTGTTGTTCCGTCGGTTCCTGTGCCGTTCACTCCGGCTACCACGACCCTTCCGGTTCCGTATTCAACCGCCCATTCTCCGGGTGCGGATGGAAGAGACGATTCGTTGAACGGCACTTCGCTTACGAACGCTGGATGCTTCTGCATAGGATCGAAATTTTTGCTTGGATCAAGCCATGTAACTCCTCCGCTTGTAGCAGTTGCTCCGGACGAGTCAACCACCGGAGCGTGCTCCAGAAAGAATGTAGTGGCTACTGCCGGCACGCTATCGCGCGTGACGGGAACGACCGAAGTCACCACAACTGTATCGGAATCCACAATTCTTCCGGTACGCTTGTACAAGTATGTAGCAACTATCGTGTCGCTTCCCTGAGGCAACGGAAAGCCGGGTCCCACCGCGGAGCTGCTGAGGCGCACCTGGTTCTCATTAATGTCTAAGGCCGAATATGCGTTGTCCGTGTCATATCCGCTGTTGTACAGGCCGTATCTGTACGCTTCTATGTCGTACTCGTATTCGTTCGCTCCGCGCACCAAGGTCAGGCTGGAGAGCTTGATTACGGGTCCGTTGGCCAATGTAATGAGCAAACCAGTAAAGCTATTGGATTCGTTCGATGTGTTAGATACCTCTTCCTCAACAGCCTCTTTCTGCTGCAGGCTGACAGGATCTGACGGAAACTGATCGAATTCGATCGTTTTGCGCGAAGTTGCGCCGGTTGCACTGCTTCCCACGCGCAGCAGCTGGAACGCCCCTTCGTTGCCCAGCCTGTCGGTCGGTCCCGAGCCGCGCTCGTGGCTTTCGTCTTCTGCCGTTACCGTGATGAAGCGAGACGAGCGCACCTCACCCGCATCATGCCTGGAGCGAAGCAGGGCATCGGCTCCCGGTCTGATGGAATCCCTTATCAGGGAGCCATCCGTCTTGTAGAGGCCTCCGGAGACGGAGTCCATAATGGCGTCCCTGACCTCGTTGTCACCCTCATATCCTATGAAATACAGTACATTTGTGCGACCGTCCTCCACAAGGCGTTCGCCGGAGGCGCCCGCGAACGGCTGGTCGGTCGAAGACTGTAGGGTTATTTTGTACTGCTTTATCGGATACAGCGGACGCATTGTCACAATTAGCGTGGACCCGGATGCGCTAACGGACTTGACCGCCGGGTCCGATTCGTTGGAGCCAGACGCTTCGACAGACACATTTGCAGTTCCAAGCTCGCTCGCCAGGTCGGCTGTGAATGTTATGTGTATCGTAGTGTTTGACACTACCTCAAGCCCGAGGACCCTTAGGTTTGCCATTTATCTGCTCTCCACTGTCACCGCAACCGAACCAGCAACGAAATTCTCGTTCTTCTGGGCAGCCAGGCTTTTGACGGTTCCCGAAGATTCTGACTTGTTGAACCTGTCTATGGTGATTCTGTCCAGGCCTTCCACGGAATATGCGTTCGAACTCACATCTGAAGCGTCGATGGTCGTGCCAAGCGCCGATGCTGTAAGGGACGACGCTATGTTGTCCGCCACATTCTGGCGGACGGTTTCTTCCTGCGCCGCATAGGCCGGCAGCACGATGATTGTGGCTTCAACATCCACCTCAACCTGCGTGGACTCTTTGTTTAGGACGTCGGCTGTTATGGGTCTTCCGTCTTCAACAGCATATGTGGCGTCTTGTATGAGTTTGTTATACTCGTAGTTAACTGTGATGCGCTCGTTTTCTTTCGGAGCCGTGTAGCTGTAGCTGGCAAGGTATGACGCATTGACATCCGGCTGGTTCAGGGAATCTACGGACAGGCTTCCGCTGATTGTGCCTGCAGAATTCGCAAATCCCGAAATTCTACTGATGGATCCTATTTTTGCAAAAACCTTGTCGGTAATGGCCGCTCCCGATTTGGAAAAGAACAGCTGCTCAGAATCGCCTTGATTGGCATAGTAGAATACAGCCCTGAGTTGCGTTCCTGTGACGATCGGGCTGGAAGTGTTGTTGCCAACATCTGCCAATGACACTTTTCCGCGCCCCAGAGATGTGTCCTGGCGCGCATTGGCCAGGTCGAACCTGTTGCTCCACAGCGTATAGTTAGTCATGTCAAATTCATGGTCCACCGACGTTACATTTCCGTAGATGTCCGTCTGCACTTTTTCAATGGACACAACGCGCCCCAAATACACTCCGACGGGAAGGCTGGTGCCAGATGCAAGGCCAAGACTCGACCTGATGGATGGGACAAGGTTTATGCTGTCGTCGGCTGTAGCTGTGAACACAGAAGTGATTTTCGTAAACGTGGTGCCGGCTATCTCCAGCAGCCCTTGGTCGGGAATTCCAGAAACAGACACTTCCAGCCTGCTTGGGGATCTGCGCATGTTAGCAACCGGGTCCGGACCTGAAAACAGGTCCTGGACAGGCTGGTATCCGTCGATTCCGGAAAACGAATTGTATCCGTCTCCGGAAATTGGCAGACCAGATATGCTGCTCTGCGGAACCAGGTTCAAAAAGTCAGCCACATAATGGACCAAAACCTGCGTCGCATCGCCGGCGGCGTCGGAAGGAAGGATGGTGATGACCCTTCCGCGAACAGGCGCGGAACCGTATCCATCCTCGTCTATCAGGTTTGAGAGGCTGTATGTCACAGTTACTTGGTCGCCTATTTCCGCAAGGGTGTCGCTCGGAAGGGTAATCAGCCTATTTGAAAAAGTTCCGTCGTCTTCATTGGTATTGAACACTTCAGCCTGGTTCTGGTCGGCATCAATGGCGCTGTAGACATTCGTCACGGCATATGTCGTTTCAACAGATTTGCGACCTGCGGTGGCACCGGACTGCACCACAAGCATCTCCTCGCGAAAGGAGTTGACAGACATAACCCGCGATGCTGCGTATGTGACGGTGGCCGTCAGATTTCCGTACGAATCGAGGTCCGTCTGAGTTCTTTCAGCCCTGATGTAGTTAGGAAAGCCCCAGTCTATGGAATCCTGGACCGAACTGATCAGGTCCTGCTCCGGATACATAGTGTCGAAATCAATGCCAGGGTCGGCGCTACGCGCCCATACATAGTCCACCTGCAGCACATCGCTGGCTGTCGGCAAAGTGCGTCCACTGATGGTTATTCTTCTGGATTCGTTCAGTTCCCCCGATGTGCCGTCCGGGTTTTGGGAGGAAACCGTGTACCTTTCTCCCGTGGTGAAGTTGTATACCCTGCTGACAGTCCTGACCGGTCCGTGCGTCAGATACACGGAACTCCTGTCAGCAGACGACACTCTGGAGTTTTCATTTGTGACGCGCGTGTCCTGGCTGACGCCAGACACTTTCTGTACATCAGAGAACGACAGGGCGTCTATTCCGTTGAACGGACCCTTGACGCGCGATTCGTCTTCAAGGTCTATCTGGTCTGACGTCCATACCAGCTTGTCGAATCCGAACGGGCTTCCAGCCGCAGACCCGGTGTCCTTCACGAGCTTGTAATTTCCATGCAGTACGCCAGCGTCATCTTCGTATTGTTCGGCAAATCCCGATCCTGACGAGCTTCCGCTCACGGAAACGATGCTTGACACGGGCTGTAGGGGAATGGCTTGACCTTCCGAAAGGACAGCCAGCCTCCGCGTACTGATCGTAAGAGATTCATCCGGACTGAGCGAACTCTGACCAAGAATGTAGTTATTCAGCGAGTTCGTCGGATCGCCGGTCCCGCTCTGCTCCTTGTAGATAAAGCTGTCCGTGCCCGACTGCAGGTTTTCGCCCATGACGAAGATGTCTACTTTTCCTCCGGTCCCAGGTTGCGCCACAACCAGCTCCCCGTCACTGTTGGTCGTCACGACGGATCCATCCCTGGTCATAAGTGGGTCTCCGGGCTCCACAACAAGCGCATCTACGGTATCGGACAGCGCAAGGACCAGGCTTCTGTATCCGAGCGCTGTTCCGGTGTTCGCTCCTGCGAACCGCGCCAGAACTCTTGAGCGGAACGCCGCATCAGTCTCAAGGTCAGATCCGCCGCTGAACGAATCTATGTTGGTGACTCCATTGACGCCAGGCGCGCTGTGGTTGACAATGCTGTAAGACGAAATGTTCCCTATCGACCCAGCATTTTGGGCTTGTACGCTTACCTCGATCGCATACTGGTCCGTTATGCCTGCGGCATCAAGTTCTTCCCTGAATCTTGTTGCCGTGGCCCTGAGCGAATTGATATCCGATGTCAGCACCGACACTGTGGAAATGGTCAAAAACATTATGCCGTTTCTCGTGCTGGTGACAGTTCCCGACACGATAATCGTGTCCGATGTGATACTCTGGAAGGTAAACAGCACCGTCCCATTGGACCTGGTTCCCGATTGCCTCGTAACTCCGAAGTTGAATCCAAAGTTTGTTAGTTCCTCTCCGGACATGTTGGCAATGGACTGTAGTTCCTCTATCTCCCTGAGCTGCTCGCCGATGTCGGACACCTGCTGCGCCTGGGCGTCGATGAAAAGGTCCCTGGCCACGGATGCCGGCTTTGTATCAAGCTGTGGCTGCGTCATCTGTAGCTGCTCCAGCATGGTAAGGACGACTTCGTTGTATCCTTTGAATCTGACCATTTTTTCGGTCCCTCCAAATGGGGTGGCTTAAGCCTACACTAACATCGTGAATGTCTCTTCAACCGGAGTCAGAAGCCTTGTAAGGGCATAGACCGTCACTTGAAACTGCCTCGGGTCGATATCGTCCTGTAGAACCTCTATTTCCCTAACCGCCATAAGCTGTTCGCCGGGAGACACATACTGTATCCTGGCTTGCGTCTTTTGCAGAGAGATCAGGTTGTTGAGCGTCTCCTGGATCGACCTCTTTGCCTCCGCCTCTATCTGCCCGGCACTCATGCCGCTTCCAACGATGCCGGCATTGATGGTGCTTCCGTACCACTGATGGAACGCATTAGCGCCAACGGGCGTCAGGATGGCGCGCACAATATCCTGCTTCAGCTTTTCATTGTCCCTGACCGTCTTGACGGTTCCGTCCGGATTGATTGAAAGGTCGTTGTTTTCCAGCTTCAGGTCGTACGACATGCTATTTTGCCTCCACCGTCCTGGTTATTTTGTTCGACCTTGCCTGCGGATGCTGTGGCTTGTTGCGCGTGCGCTTGGACCTGATTATGGCAGACGCTATCGACGCATCCAGTAGGTCGTACAGGTCCTTCACCTTGGACTCAACCTCCCCAATCGCAGCCAATGCCTTTGCCGGTCCAGGATTGGCTTCTATTGTTGAAAGCGTTTTATCCTTTTTCATCTCGTCGACTGTGTTGGAGTCAAACATATCAACAATGTACTGCCTGTCCACCAGGAAAAGAGCCGTCATCGTGAATACGACATCAACCACCGATAGGCCGGCAAATTCGCCGGTCATCATTTCCATTTCAAACCTGAGCCTGTCGGCCTTCTGTACAAGCTCGTTGAGTTTTCGCTTTTCATCGCTGAGCTTTTTCAGCTCGTAGTCCATATCCTGCCTAAGCACGAAAACGAACGGTCTTGTAAGAGCGTTCGACATTACATTCCTGGCATAGGCTTCCGATCCCCAGTCTTTCTTGGAAACGGACTCCTCTATGGGCAGAAGGGCAACAAGCGCCTTGGACGCCTCTACGCGCGCGTCTATCTGCTTGATCCTCATGTTCAGCTCCGTGTTTCCGGAGACCTGGAGCGAAGCCTGGGTGTTTGCGCGCTTGCCGAGCGGGCTCTGCCTGGAAGAGCCTGTAACCGGCGTCAGAATGAAATCTCCCTGCCTTTTGATGTCCTCCAATCTCCTTATGAGCGAAACCCATTTCTTGGCTATCTGGGGAACTACGGACAGCAGCTGCTCCACTACGAAAGACTCCACAAGACTTCCCTGCCCAGGCACGAGGTCGGCAATCAGCATCTGCTCCACCTTGCTGGAGTATGCCGATTCCGTGCTTTTGGTCAGGTTTTGCCTGACCTCCGCGAAATATTCCTGCTGCTCTGACTTTTCACTCTGCTGAGCTTTGGCCAGCCTAATTCGCGCAACGGTTTCCAGGAACGGCCTCTTCAGCTCATCGTTGACAAGAAACCCGTCCCTCGGATCGCTCAGAAACGGTTTGGCAATCTCTCTGCTCGAAGGCGTAACCACCATGTAGTTCGTGGCAAACGGAGACAGCCTTTTGTTGATTTCCCTGTCGAACTTTGCTTGCGTACCTGCGGACTCCTGACCTTTTGTCTGCGCCTTGGAGCCCCTGACATAGTTCATGGCAAGCGGCATTGGATTCTTGAAAGCCGCCGTCATTGCGTTATTCAAGAATGATGTTCCGATGGAATTCTCTATTACGCTTAGCGTGGTTTCCCGACCGACAACTGCCTGCGACAGCTTTTCGCGGCTTGAGCCGTCTGCCGTTGGCACGGTGATGCTGTCCGATTCGGATGTTCTGACCTTTGCGTTGCTAAGTGCCCTAATGTTCGAAGATCTGCTCCATCCAGGCGTCAGAACTTTGGCATCAGCAGGCTTTCCCCCAATTACATCCGAATTCTTGTCAACAGCCTGTACGGACACGATCGATGGAAATCCGACAAGGCGAAAAAACGTATTGACCCTCGATTCTACCGGTCGGTTCTTTACATTCTGCGTGCCATCCTTTCCGCCATATTCCGGCAGGTAGGACCGATGGCGCTCCACTTCATCCAGAATGCCCTTTGCAACCGCCATGACGTCGAACTTGAAAATCGGTGCCATTGCCATCTGCTAGCTCCTTGTCTTGGCTATGCCGAGCGGCTCGGCGGAGCCGGCGCCTTCGCCAAGCTCTTCAGGATGCTTGCGGCGCTGCTCGGGCGGCTCCACAAAGCGTATTTCCAAGGACCTGGGAACAAGCACAGGGGGCTCCGGCGGCGTTCTGTCAAGCGGAGTCTCGTCAAAATCACTAACGAAAATTCCCGCCACGCTTCCGGTCACCTCTGCCATGCCCGCTTCCGCGCTTGTCAGCGTAGCCTTGTATTCTCCAGTGGGCAGGCCGTCGTCGCCGACCACCTCCTCAACTTCCCCAACATTACCGAAAGTCGTAAATATTTCGGCATCAACCATTCCTTCCGGGACGGTTTCGTTGATGCTGTTTCCAGAGTGGTCAAGAGCGGTTATGGTTATCTCCACATCGCCCCCGATATATTGCACCACGCGGTTGGAAGAAAGCGTGGATTGCTCCGAGGAAAACAGCCTCGGATAAACGCCTTCGGCATATTCGGACAGGTCGTCTGCAGCCGACGAAAGCGCGCTTTCGAGGCATGCGGCGGACGAAGCCGCCTCCTGAGCCATGACATTGTAATTGTCGAGGACATACTGTTCGTCCAGGTCGCTCGGCGCAATGGTAGACAGGCAGCTGATACACGACTGCATGAGAGCGACTGTTCCGTCGTCGTTCACATCGATTCCTGACGGAAGCTCCGGCAGACTGATGCTTGTTACGAACGGGAACCTGCTGCTTATCCCTTCCACCGCGGCACTGACTTCGGGGTGGCACCCTGATCCTATGAGATTGTGCTTTATTAGAAGTTCGTGGTCTATCTTTAGCGAAAACTGCTGCGGACCGGAGAACGACGGCGCCGTTAACGCGGTCCGCCATACCAGAAGGTCTCCGGGACCGGTTCCGCCGCTCGGATCGAGCGTTGCGTCGGCAGACCATCCGTTTCCGTCGGTTCTTTCTATTCTTGCATTGTAGTCGTCATATACGAGGTTGACCTTGAAAGTTCCGGAGTTTAGTTCGCTTCCGCTGGCATTCGTGTCGGATATCTCAAGATAGTCATCTATGCCGACTTCATGGAATGTCCTGATGCTTGTGCCGAAGCGCACCTGGTCGTCCGGATTCGGCACCGGAGTTGCCACGCCCATGTGGTTGTAAACGCTCGACATGTATCCGTCTTCGGCATACGCATTCTCTATCTGCCTAATGTTTAGCGTTCCGCTGCGGTCCACGCTGGTGACGGCAAAGCTGCGCATCTGGGATCCCGCTCCCACCTCAAGCACATATGGGACCTTGTCAAGGTCGTCTATGGACGCATAGTCTATGTTCGGAAAGAAGTCCCGAAGCGTCAGAAACGAGCTTCTCTTGGATGACGATGCAAATCTGAGCCTGTATTCGATTCCGGACGAGTAGTACAGTATGTACATTATGCCGTCCGTTCCGTCGATAGCATATTGCTTGATTACGGACGGGCACTGGTCGTCGCCGCATCCGGAGCACGATCCGCCGGATCCGCCGCACGGAATTGAGATGCCGGCGGAAATCAGCGCCTTGATCATGATGATAAGCGCCTCAAGTGCGGCGATTATTTCGACTATATTGTACATTTCCTTGATGTGCTGGATTATCTTGAACACCGCCGCCGCTTTTGCGTCTTCATTGCCGTCTTCTATGGCAGCTTTGAGAATCTCTATGTTCTGAATCAAGTCCTCGATCAGCGGAACGATGACTTCAAGGACGAATCTCAGGATCGCAATTATGACTTTCAATACGCACAGCACTTTTGCAGGTATTGCGAACTGCGGAAAGATCAGCACGAATTCTGGAATACATGTGCCGAACAGCCTTATCATCGCCCGAACTATCGCAAATGGATTCGGAATGGCGCACAGAACGTCGATGATGCATGCGATTACCTGCATGACGATGGTCAGGACGCTGTATGGAGCCGTGAATGCGGTCAGGTACTTTGAAAAGTCGGCTATCACATCCCCCAGGTCAATCGCAGCGCTGGGCGGAACCGTCGGTTTTATCTGCACGCCGGCGGTGCAGACGCACGAAAGCTGCCGCAGCAACTCTGCGTAGGTCATGGGCTGCCCGCCGTTGCTCGGCAGGGGAAACTGTGCCGGAAGATTCGGTGCCGTCATCCCTTCTCCTAGATCTTCTTGTTGTTCTTTATCACAAACCTGGCAGCGTTGCCGTTGTAAAGCTGTATCGCTTCGGCGTCAACCATGAAGCGCGATCCGGTCTTGAATGTCATATCGCCCTTGGATACGAAGTTCATGCGCCCCGCCACCTCTATACTCATGCCGTTTTCGTCGATTATAATTACCTGGTCGTCCGCGCTTTCGTCCGGACCGTCTTGCGTCAGGCTTTTTCGGCGAACCCGGATAACCACCTTGCCGGACCTGAAGACCGTCTGATCTTTCGGAAGCCTGTCCTTGCGCAGCACTCCTCCTCCCGAAAACCTAGTGTCGACCGTATCGCCAGATGAGCTACCAACGAAATCGAACCCGCCCACTTCAAGCGCTATGGTTCCGTCTGCCTGCATTACCATGCTGCGCCCCATCCTGTCCCTGCCAATCCTGGCAGCCACTCCTCCGGCAGTGTTCATTGTCAGCGACAGCCGGTCGACCGTATTGGCTCCGACGGACATTTCCAGGCTACCGTCAAGATTTGCCTGCAGGCTTCTTCCTCCCGCATATGGTGCGTTGACAGGTCTTCCAAACTTGTCCAGCAAGACAGAAATGTTCCTGTCAGGAACCGCTCGATTTACGGTCTGAAACACGGCGGGCGGGTCTGCCAATATCGCGGCTGGACCGAGCGCCTGGTCTGAGGACTTGTTGATGCTGCCGTTCAGCAGCGCGACGGCGGTCCGGGTGATGTCATGAAAGGCCGTTCCGGCTTGGACGATGCCCGGAAGCGTTTGTCTGGAGCTTGCGCTCCCGTCTTTGCTTTCAATCCAGCTGGTTTTCTCCCCGGCCAGCCTATTGCTGGGAACGGGGCTGCTTGAGCCTCCCGGAGACTGTCCGGAAACAGTAATTCCCCCGGGACCGAACTGGTCAAGGAAAATATCCCTCCTGTCCATTTTCTCAGGCGAAGGTCTGAACAGGGCGCGAATGTCGTCTTTCGGCCTTCCACTTTTTCCGGCCTCTCCGCCCTCGTCGACAACCACGGTGCTTGAATTTTCGTACCTGGCAAGGACCGGAACAACTCCCGTTTCTGATGTGGCCGGTATGTTGACCTTCGTAAAGCCCTCTTTGTCCACATCTAAAAACCATCTGCTTCGATCGCGCGCATTGTTCGACGAATCGCCCGGCACCTGCGGGTTCACCTCGTGCTTGAACGGGCTGAGGCCGTCTGATCTGTACCCCCATCCTTTCCTGCTGTTTATTTCGCGGTGTATGGCTATTGTGTGCTGGGCGTTCTCAATTGCCGCTTCAAACCACTGCTTTTCGTTCTTGTCGTTCGGCAGCGGCAGCGCATGCCTGTTTGCGTCCAGCAGGTTTCCGAACAAATCCACTAGCGTTCCGTCTACTGACTCCATCAGTTCGTTCGGAAAAGCATATGAAAGGCTGAGAATGTTCGTTCTGCGCTCGCGCCTGTCGTCGGCGATCCGCACGGCAATCATGTTCTTCTCGCCCCGCAGCAGCGCCTCTTCCTCGTCTTGCGTGCCGATGCGCCAGTCCGCTCCGAACTCGTTCATGACCGTGCGCCTTTCCACAAACGGCGGGTTTTTGAACTGGTCGGTCGACATGGCGTTCGACTCGTTGTCCGCCCCGGAATGGCGCGTGTACATGGCTATGGCCTTTGACGGGTCCCTGCCGACCTCTTCCAGAATCTGCTCGAAGTCGATGTCCGTCATCGGGTCCGCTATCGCCGTGTCAAAATCGGATTCGTCGTCGCGCAGGTCCCTTCTGACGATTCCCTCGGCTTTCAGCCCAGCCTGCGACACGCAGTAGCCGACAGGAGCTCCGAACTGTATCGAGCACCTGTGCTCCTTGTCCTCATCGCCGCCCAAAACAAGCCCCTCGTAATGCCTGTTTACCAAAGTGACATCAGCCAACCTGTTGAAATACAGCCGGCCGCCGGCCGGTCCCTGTATGCAGATTTCCCCCTCTTCAACATGCGGAGGCGTCACATCCTCGACGCGCGTTTCTGAGGCATAGCTTATGTCCGAGGTGGTAAAGGCGCGCATGGGCACGATGGAGGTCGGCACATACCTTTCGTACGAGCCAAGGTCTAGGGCTATTTGCATTCCCGGCCTTATGCCGGAGAATATTCCCTCCCCGCGCCCTTGGGCCGGGTGCGGAATTGGAACATCCGGACCGTCCTCCCCGTTGCTATCCAGCCATGTAGTTCGCATCAAGCCGCGATCGTAGTCTACGCTTTTTACGACGGCAAACCTGATATGGTTGGATACGTAGGTCATGTTCTAGTCCTGCTCCGTCCATCCGCCGGGCGGCGGTCTTCTTAGCCTTATCTCGATTACGTTTTTCAGCGTCGGATCAAGCGCGTGCGCGTCCGGACTGGCTGTCGACCCCTCTCTGAGGAGGTTGAGATCGGTTGACGAAAGCTGGCCTACCGGCAGCAGCTGAGGCACGAATTTGGTTCTGATTTCCACCTTGGCTGGATCCAGCTGTTTGATACCGCCGAACTTTCCTCCAGCCGACATGGCAGATGAAGGAACAGACATGTCGCTTGCCTGCGCTCCAGATTCTGGATTCAAAAACCAGTCGCTTACTTTTTTCATCCTCGATTCCTGCGACGACTTGTCTGAATTGTCGCCGAACGAAAGTATCAGAAGACGCGGATTGCGGCTCTTGTCGTCCGAAACGGCTTCGCTGCGCATTGTGGCAAGCGCCCGGACAAGAACATCGTAGTTGCGCCTTCCGTGCCCGGAACCGCTTCGCAAAAGGTCCAGCTTGGTCGAATCGCTACCGCTTTCGGAAAACAGCACCGCTCCGAGCACCATGTCCTGAGACGGTCCCATGCCGGGACCGAAGCGCCTGGTACGGTAGGATGCCTGCTTGTCGTATTTGTTTGACAGGCTTTTGCCCATTATGTCAGTCGGCGTCGGAATGTACTCTCCTGGAGGATGGCCGTAGTTCAGCTCAAGAGAAGTCGAGAAATCGCCCTCGTACACGAAGTTGTGCGAAATTCTATTAACATAGTACAGAAGCTGCCTGTCCGCTACATACACCACATCTCCCAGCTGGTAGAATTCGTTTCCTATCACCTTGATGTTTCCGGTGACTATGTTTCTGCGCTGCCGGGACAGAAGCATTTTTGCGTACGGAGCGCACTGCTGCTCTGCGTTCCATAGGAACGGCTTTTCGAAGGGTTTTTCCGACCGAAACCCGTACTGCCTCCACATGTCGAAATCCACGCCTATTGCCAGGAAAATAGGCACTCCTGCGCTGGCGCCGCCAAGTCTCTGCCTATGAGCGGCTCCGTCCCCTGCACGGACACATGCGTAAAGCCCGGTTGGCTCTCCTTGAAGCTCGATTCCTTTATCACATCGTCTTCTATAACGAATCGGCGACCGGACATGTGCCCGAGTATGTTGGCGGCATCATCCACAACCAGTTTGTCGAACAAGTCGTTTTTCCTGCCGGCGTTCCCATGCATGTGCCTACCCCATCTGCCGCCGGTTATTAGGGATGTTCCCCCGCCCTCGTTCACCTCTAGGATTTCCTCGGCTTGCCCAAGATGGCTGTCGAGCTTCCGCAGAAGCCTGGCCCTGCGGCTTACAAAGGAGCTAAGGCGGCCAATGGCCGCCGCTCTGTCGCTCGACGGGGTGCTCTTGCCGTTCTTCGCGGCACCCACCTTTACATCTTCGAACTCCCCATATATTCTGCGCGGATTGCCGGTGAGCACGACCAGGCTCTCGACAGCCTGGTTGTACATTTCCTCCGAAGCTATAGTAAACGGACTGTCCTTTAGGCTTCGCATCAGGTTCACCTGAGAACGGGATGAAAATAGACCAAACTGTTGGCTTGCTATCGTCTGGGCTTCTGCCCCGAGCTTTCTTACCGTTTCAAGGATTCTTGATCTCTGTTTTTCTTCCAGAGGCTCCTGCTCCGCCATTGCTTTTGGCAAATCTTCACCGTCTTTGACAAACCACTTGATTCCGAGCTTTTCCGCAGTAGCATTTTCAGGATCGTTTAGTATCGCCATCTCCCTTTGCATCTTGTATTCGAGAACCTTTATGTCTCTCAAAAGGCTTTCCGTCCTGCTTAGGACCAGCTTCTCCAGAAAGTCTGGAAACAGCTTGATTCCGGTTGTTCTGGCAAATGTCATCATGGCGGTGAACACGGAAACCGGCGTCCTGTTGTACTGCGGGGGTCTCAGCTCAAGATGGCCCTGGGTGTTTATGAAGAATTCGAAGTCTATGATTTCCGCAGCCTGCCTGCACAGTTCGTACACCGGTCTCCAGTTGCTTCTCCACATGTTGAAGCTCGCGCCGGAAAGCTGCAGGTTGAAAGCCTGTATGTCAAAGTCCTTGTCGTACTCGTCGGAAACTATTAGATAATTCTTGTCCCTGTTGAACATGACATTTTCGCGCCGGCGCTGCGACAAGAATATCAGTTCGTCTCCCAAGAAGGCATAGTCCTCGGAATCTTTGGCACCGCGGAGATCGAATGTGACATCGTTCCCTGCCATGCTGACTCCGAGCACATCATGCTTCTGCTTTGCCGTTGTAAAGTCTTCGTCGAACTTCTGGAGAGCCGTTCTGAGTTTGCTTTCAAGGCTGGCCTTTTTCTCATTCAGGGCTTTCTGGCTGCGCAACAGGTCTCCCCTGGCGGGATTCTTGTCCCCGATTGGAGATGTCCTGGAAGCATCGCTGTTGAGAATGCTGTCGCCGACTTCCGCCAGCTGCGTCTGTAAGGTCTGTATCTCGGACGACTGCTTGGTAAGCCTGAGCTGCAGCTCGTATGCGCGCGCAAGCTGGCCTGGGTTGGTGGACAGCATTTTGAAAGGTGCCCAGTTTCCGTGCGTAAGGTTGAGCGACTTCTGGTAGTCCAAGGTGCTGTGGAAATAGTCGAGACCGCTGTTGAATGTGGTGTCCGTCGAAAATGTACCGGTATTGAATGCGCTCGTCAGGAATGTAGCCGGATTGTACGGAAATCCGGTGACGAGAGACGATATGATGTTGGCAACATCCATATTCTGAAACGGCATGTTTGAAGCGAACTGCCCAATGTCCCTGCGCAGCTGCCGCTCGTTTGTTTTGCTCTTGTCCAGGGGGTCCACGGTCGACATGTCGTATGTGGTGGTGACAATGCCTTCCTTCCATTTGAATTTCAAGCCTGGTGGCATGTCGTAGAGCGGAACCAGCGCCCCTCCTATATCAACAACGTCCTTGAACTCCTCCGGTGCCCTGCTGGACGCTATGAGCTTTCCGGCATTTGCTCCGCCGGTTACCACGCTGGTGGCTTTCGCAAGGATCTCCTTGTTCACATCCGTAAGCTCCGGGCGTCCTATGGGCAGGCCGGAAGCCGGATCGGTTTTGAATGTGAACGGCGTAAGGGGATCGTAAACGATCCCGTCTGTCTGCTTCAGCGATGGCTTCTTATTGTAGGTGGAAATCTTGAGCCATTCCATGTTCGACCCGGCGCTGATGCTGAGCGTATGCGTTCCGCTTTCGGCGTTGAACGATCCGTCTGCGCTCATGACCAGACCGCCAAACACATGCATGCCTCCCCCGGAAACGGCCAGCCTCTTGAAGTCATGAAACTTCAAATGCTGCCCACTGCGCTTATACGCTTCCAGGAGAAGCCTGTCGTCGACATGGTGCCCTTCTTTGAGCCCGAAAACATCCGCCAGGGCCCCGCCGCCGAGTTCGGTGTAGAACCGCCAATCTGCCTTTTCGCTGGACTCGTCGTCGCCGATGGAGTTTCCCTCCCCAGGTCTTCTTGTTCCGCCGTCGATGAAGACGCTGATCTGGTCCATCGGCTGTATGACATATCTGCCCAGATAGAACCGCCTCAGCATCCGCCTTGCATATTTCATCTCCTCCTTGTATTTGCCTTTCCTGGAAGAAGCCGGATTGCCCTTTATGATGTTGTTCGCCACGGACGACGAGTACACTCCTAGATTTCTGTACACGTCTTTGAACCATGCCTGCTCGTTGTCCGTCATGTCGTGTCCGTCCGGTATGGTGTCGAAGTTGTCCTCTCCGTCCTGCGAGAATATCTCATACCCGATGGCGTCGATCACGGCCTTCACGCCGCTTCCGCCTCCGATGTTCACCGTGAAAGTGATGGCGCTCGTGCCGCGCTTGCGGCGACTTTCCTGCAGAAATCCGTCTGACCTCTGTGCCGACGACAGCGCACGGGAAGCTGCACTGCCGATGCCGGCGGTCAGCGGGGACAGCGCAGACTGACGAAGCGCATCTTCGATGTCGCTTTCCGTGATCATCATGATGTTGTATGGATTCTGCAGAGAGAGGGAGCATGTTCCGGAGCCGTCAAGGGACAGGCTTGTGCTTGCGCTGGTGACAAGCGCGGTTTCGAACACTCCGCTTCCAAGACCGAGTTCCGGGACGACCGGAAGGTCCGGCTCGAAGAACCATGTGGTAAAATCCACGGGCTCCTTCGCCCTCGCCAGCCTTTCCAGTCTCATGGCGGAAGTAAACCAGTTGGATCCGGAGTCATACGATCTGCCTGAAACCCTTTCCACATCCGAAGCCCCGGCAGTCCCTCCCCCGTAGAACTGGGAGTCTATCTCCTTGATTTGCGCCCCGAAGTTCGTAATGAAAGACAGCAGTGCGGTTCTTGCCTCCGACCCCAGATCAGCGAGCTTCTTGATTTTGGTGAGCATTTCGTAATCGCGCATCTGAGCGCACTTGTTCATGAACAAGCGCTTCGTAGCACGGAACAACCATTTTTCCGAATCGTCCATCAGCACCGGATCGTACAGGTGATTCAGGGACGAGAAAGCGCGCTTTTTGATCAGCACGCTTGCCACCGGCTGCTGGCTATAGACGGTACGGTTTGACGCGCTTTCCAGCGGCGGGATGTATCCCTCTCCGGCCGGAACATTCGTTCCAACGACCGTCTTTTTCCCGCTATGAACGAAGCTGGGCTCTCCGGCTTCGCGCAAGCTCCCGCCTATGGCGTTCGACAAGATCTCAGCCGCGTCCTTGCGGAACGATTCGATATTGCCGCGGGCTTTTGAAACCGTCCCAGGTCCCGGAAATCCGTCTATGCCTATGTCCCTTGCCGTTTCAAACAGGATGCCGCCAAGACCGCGGCTGTCCGTCAGATCTGACTGGGTCGACAGAAGAATGGTCATACTTCTTCCCTGAAGCTGGGCGGCACCGCTCCGGAATCGGAAGCGCGGTAGTTGGAGAACTTGCCCGTTTCGTCCCGGTCGGCAGGATGCCTGTGCCACGGCATGAAATTGCTTCGGTATCCGCGCATGTCGGTTGCCACGAATGCCATTGCATACTCAAACAAACCGGGACCTATGTTTACGCCTTCAGTGACTGAAAAGCTTTCGAAATATCCGCGGTATACCCACCCCTGGTAGAAAAGCTCGGCGGACACCGCTAGAGACGCCAATGTTGGATGCAGGGGTGCCGACTGCCCGGCTCCCAGAAAGCTGGTGACAGCGGCGCTCGTGAGACCCGATATGCTCGACGCCAGGTTGCGTTCGCTTACCCCTTCGGCAATCATGCTGCTGATGCTGCTGATGGCGGCTCCGGCAGTGAATGTTCCTAGCCTGTCCGCAAGGCTCTGCGCAATGCGCTCAAACGCGTTCTGTTCCGCCCTGTACACTCCGCGCAGGATGTTGATTCCCTCCACTCCGGCCGACGCCGTGGTGCCGCTGATGTTCAGGACAGGAAGCTCCTCGCCCCAGTACTGTACGACATAGCCGCCTTTTGTTCTTGTGCGCTTGATGACTTTGCGCTCCTGGATCTGCAGCTGCTGGGGGTTGATGAACATGTCCACAAAACCCTTGCCGGGAACCCTCCAGCGCATGAGGTTGCGCCTGCGCCTGCCGTCGGGCATGTCCGGATTCTCCTGTACCAGCGGGTGCTTTTCGAGATCCGTCTCCCTGACTATGCTAAACTGGCGGTTGGGATCGTTCAGCGCATCAAATGCCGGATCGGCAACAACGCTGCCGTCGACTGGGATATCGACCATGCCAAGTTCCTCCTAGCCTCGCCCTGTTCCGTGGGCATTGTTTCTTACTTCAACGATTTGCTTTTCCAGCTCGCTTTTGCATTGTGCGCATGTCGCGTTTATCGCAATCTGTATGGGCTCCGGCTCTCCTCCGGGTCTGGGGCGCTGCTGTGCAGCGCGCATGTTTTCAGCGAACTCGCGGCGCTGCCTTGCTTCCTCTGTGCGCCCGACCACCCTGACATCTCCAGCCAGAATGTCTCCCCTATCAGCTGCGGCCACCGGCCGCATTGTGTCATCTATCCGCCTGCGCTCCGGAAACATGGGAAACGCGCTTCGTTCGCGGCGACCAGTGAAAAGGCCGGCAGCCCCAGGCATTGGCACGAGTTCAGTTCTGCCGCCGCCGGCATCGCGACGGCGCGGCGCTTCCACCGTGGCTCTCGGAACAAGCTCAACTCGCCTTGGCGGACGCTCCGCGCGCACAGGCTCTCCGACAACGCGCCGGTGCTCTTGCCTGCCGGCGCGGGCAACATCTGACATCAGTGCCACAGCCTTGTCTGCCAGATCCGGAAGCCCGCCGGCGAATGCCGACATAGCTTCTCCGGTTCCTGCTGCTGCGCGCCTGATGTTTTTGCCGGTAAGAAAAGTGCCCCCCCCACGCACATCCCGCCTGAGGTCTCTAGCCATGTCCTCTATGGCTTTTCCACTATGGCTTTCAACTTTCACAAGCTCGTCCATGAGGTCCGCTGTGCGAAGCGTCGCTTGCTGCCACCTGTCGCCTTTCGACACGCTTTCCTGCTGTAGGCGGCTTCCGCGCATTGTCAGATTGCGAATGGATTTGGATGCCTCCAGCTGAGATACGCCGCCCTGCTGTACCCCCTGAAGCACCTCCAGCATCCTTGCCGCGCTCTGTCCCTGTACCCCGACAAGCTGTCCGAGCATCCTGCGCTGAACTTCGAACTGCATTGCAAGACCGGGGTCCCTCGCGGCCTGCTCAAGGGTCACCACGCGTCCCCCGCCAAAACGCGTTATGGTTTTCATCAGCATGTCTATGCTTTTTTCGAGACCCCCTTCCCTGCGAAGCTCAAGCTCCATGCGAAGCGCTCCGCCAAGAGCGCCCATGCCCCTTCCCGCTCCTGAAACCATCGAAAGGAAAGCGCGATTCTCAACGGACATGCTGGCTATTCTTCCCGTCAGGTCGCTCAGCATCCTGCTGACTTCCTGTATCGGAACCTGGTTCCCGAGAGCCGACATGAATGTTTTCCAGGATGCCGCCGCATCAGCAGACTTTCTTCCAAATATGGCCAGCGGCGCGCTAGCCCTAGTGATCTGTTCCCTAGCCAGTTCCGTGGATACGCCCATCTTCCCCGCAACATTCACCATGGCGCTTAACTGTTCCACGACCTTGATGCCCGTTTCTCCGAATTGCTGGTATCTCTGATCAAGAAGCCTGCCGGCTTCCGCTGCTGGCATGCCGGCACCCTTCAAGGCCAGCATCGCGCCCATAAGGCCTTTTCCGGCTTCTGCGCTTGATTCGCTGGCATTTGTCATCTCTTCGAACACGCCCGGAACATTCCTGGCAGCGTCCACGGCTCTATTTATTTCTGGCACGCTGAATCCGAACGCGGCAGACATGTCTTCCAGGGACCTGGAAAATCCCACCGTAATGGGTTGAAGGGCGTTCACATTTTTTCCGAACTTTGACCCAAGGGCGGTTGCAACGCTCAAGGTTGTATGGTATTGCCTAAACACATCGTTGGCATTCTTCAGTGCCGCCCCAAGCATTCCAAGACCCCTCGCAACCATGCTTTTGCTTAACCCGAGTTTTCGCATGGCGCCGGACATTCGATCCATTACCTTGGCGGTGTCGCCCAAGGGGTTGAACGCACTTTTTGCGGAAGTTCCGAAGATTGCGGCTGAGGCTGCCGCTCCAAGCGCGCCCCCCGCCAGGTTTTTCAGACCTATGCCAGCTCCGGATGCCGACTTTCGCAGGTCAGATATCTTTTCATTGAGTGCGTGCGTCTGCTTTTCCATTTTGCGCCCGGCTGCCGTGCTATCCAGAAACATGCGCTCCGTGTGGCTCAACGACTGGTAAAACTTCCTAACACGGTCCGAGGCGGCGTCAGCTTCCTGTCCGGCGCGGTTGACAGCGTCGGACGACGCGCCAGTGGTGCCTTTCAGCCTGTCCAGGTTTTTTATCGCCTGCTCAAGCTCGTGGTTGAGCCTTTGCCATCGCTCTATTGTGGCTTGCTGCACATCGTTTGGGTCAGCCATTTGCGCTACTCCTTGAAGGGCGTGAATGAAATATCGTCAAGCTCCATTCCGAGATATGCTCCAGCATCAACATCGTCGCGCATTTTCCATCCGCCGGACGAAGGTGCGCTCTTTTCCGCCGGGACTGCCAAGGGAATGCGACTGCTCTCGTCTGGCACGTTCAGCTTGCGACCGAAAGTGGATTCAAGCATGGTTCCGAACTCACTGTCGCTCAGCTTGTATGTCCGCTTTCTCGCTTGCCTTACCTGGTTTACGCCTTCCTGGTTCCAGAACATCGCATTGTGCTCTGCCATGTCGCGCAGCAGCTCAAACTCTTCATCCTCGTCCTGCGCTATCTGGGCGCTATACCAGACCCATTGGGCGTTGTTTATTCTCAGGAAACGCGGGTCGTCTGCGGGCACTCCCCAGATTTTGCAGAGCTTCCATCGGAGCCGGTGCCACGGCCCCTTCGCTAGTTTTTTACCTGCTCCGGATTGATGTTTTCATTGCTGCGACCGACCAGCTGCTCGTAGAACTCATAAAGCCTGTTGACGACTACATTCTGTAGCTTCGAAACGACGAATATTTTTCTGTCCGCCGGGTCGTCGCTTTCACAGCCTTCGGCGAAGTTCTCGACAGGCTTTCCGTTGACCGTCTCTATTGCCATGGCGGCCACCATGCGCCTGAGCATCAGGAATCCGTCCGCTCCGCCCGCTTCCGAAGCGCGCTTGAGAAGATTTTCCTGCGTATCGTCGTCAAGCGTATGCATGCGGAATGTTTTTGCGCCTATGGTTATGCTGTCTTCAACCATTCCCAGTTCCACCAGCGACTGCAGGTCGTTTCTGCTATGCGAAGACGTGATGTCCGCATGTTCTTCTTCTTCCGCGCGCCCCTGCTGCTTTTCCGCAGCCTCTGCGGCTCCGGAAAGAATGTCGCCGGCCGGAGATGATACATATGCGCCTGCGGCGCTTCCGGAGCGATTCGGCACCTGTGCGCCGCTGCCGACCTTTCCTATGGTCGGATGCCTTAATTCTGCCATTGTACACCTTTGTCCTTTCTTCCCCGAACGGGGGCGGTTTCTGTTGTAGCGCTATGCGATGAAGATGGGTCGCTTTTGCCTGCCATAGTCGTCCTGCCGGCGGAAGGGGAAGAGAAGTCCGGCGGAGTTTCCGCCGGACCGTGGGTCGCTATTCTTCTGAGAATGCCGCAGCGATGACGCCTGGAACATCCATCGTGCCGCGCCGCTCGCCCCTGTCGGCTTCGCGCTCGTAGTCGTCGATGGACGGCTCAAACCCGCGAACGCCTCCGTTAGCTACATTCTTGTTTCCATCGCCGGCTGTCGAGCTTGCTGCCTCGACCTGTATGGTGGCGGTCTCAAGGATGATGTAGTTGTCGGCATTGTACGGCGTCTGGAGCTGCTGAAACCAGCAGTTTTTATATTCATGGGTCACGATGTTTTCGCCGTCGCCGCCGCTCCTGTCCAGCACCTGGATGTCGAACGGAAATCGCTGCGCATGAATGTTGATGAACCCTCGCTCGAAAGCCTCTGGAAGCCTCAGTCTGTCGAACACCAGCCTTGTGATGTTCAGGGTGACTTCCGTCCTCTGGTTCGGCACAAGCTCAAGCGTGCCGTCCAGCCCGATTTCGACTCCCCTGTAGATCGGTCGGTTTTGCGCAACCTGTAGCTGCTGTACGGCGCCCACTGTGACAGCCCCAACCCTGATGACTATTTGGGTGCTGAGGCCCGTGCTAATGTTGACATTGTCAAGAGTCGAGCCCGTTGCCGGATAGGTCATGCTCGTATCCTCCGTGGTTTTTTTCTTTATGTCTGCATGGTGCGTAGCCCGGCAGAGTCAAGGCTGCCGCGCTGTCCGAGAAGGTCCGTGCTTCTCTCGACGCTGTCCGACTCAACCGTTATGCCGGATGCTCCGCCGATGGCGACATTCTTCCCGTTCTGCATGGAAGTGACGAACTCGCACCAGATGTCCGCCCCTTCGGAGATTATGTAGTTTCCCGCGCTGTACGGCGTGGAATATCTGTTGAACCAGCAGTTGTGGTATGTGTGGACAATTGAGAATTCCCCTTCTCCGCCCGAGCGATCGATTATATGGATGTCGAAAGGAAATCTCTGAGCCTGTAAGTTGACAAATCCTCTTCCGAAAGCTTCCGGAAGCCTGAGGCCGTCGAACACTATGCGGGTTGCTGACAGATTGACCTGCGCCGCATGGCGCGGGTGGGAGTCGACGATTCCGTCCGTTCCAATCTCCTCCCATCTCGCTATGTCCCGCGTTTGATTTATCGCAAGCTCCTGAAGCGCGCCGACGGTGGCATGGTCGAACTTGACCACCATCTGCGTGGAAAGGCCGGTGCGAACCGTGTCGTCGTCGATTCTGCTTCCTGTCTGCGGATATTCGGATGCCATGCTTCCTCAGCGCGCGGGCGCCGGCGCCTTAGATGGCACCGACGCTGATGTCCGCGAAGAACCAGTTGGACGGGTAGTTCGGACGCGCCTCAACGCGAATATTGAACTGCCGCGGCTCCACATCGTCCCTCGTCACGGAAAGGTTCTGGAACTTGGTGATGAGATTCTGGGACTTGAACGCCCCGAGCAGTTTCGTCATCTGCGTGATGAGAGTCGGAATCTGCAGCGGGTCCTCCGGCTGGCCGATGTACGGGCGCAGCCTTGCGCGCGTCGTCCTGGACAGCTGGTCCCTGATGAAGACGATGGAGATCTCCTCCTCCTCGGCAGCACCGCTCTGCGTGGTGGTTTTGCCGTGAAGGACCCTGCCGCCGCCCGTGATGGGCTGTACGACCGTGATGCCTGCGTTTCCAAGCTGATTCAGAATCGTGGGGCTGTACAGCTTGCTGTTCAGGATTGTGAATCCGGTCAGCGTCTTGAATGTCAGCGGCATCGACACATTGACCGTTCCCTGAGTCCTTCCAGCAGCAGCCGCCGCCAGGTAGTATCCGGGGACCGTTTCCCTGGAGCCGTTGACAACCCTGACGATCTCGTCAGGATAGAAGTAAACTACGCGAAAGGAGTCGCCGAAGCTCGCGGACACCCCGTAATTGGCGAGGTCCTCGATGTTTCCGGCAAGGATTTCTTCGGCGTCGTCTCCTTGGATGCCTTCCAGGATTCCTATGTCCTCCACCGCGGCCAGCTCCGTTCCGATGACGTTGTAGGGATCAAGCCCAGCCTGCGCCCCAGTAAATAGGACGCGCTCCTTCTTATAGAAGATGGTTGACATTTGCTCGACATGGACCCTGAAGGCTTGCTGAATGGCGCTGAATGTCTGGGTTGGAATGGGAACGAGAATTTGCGCTTCGACCTTCTCCAGTTCGCTGATCGCATCGGCCCAGTTGGCATCGAAAAAGTCTGCGTCCTTGTAGTCAATATAGCTGATTCTGAGACCCTGCCCCGCAGCCAGCGCAAGGTCGCTGGTGAGCAGCACACGCTGTGATTCTCCGGAGGAGGCAAGAAGCTGCCACTTCATTGTCGTCTCGGTCGCAAAGCTCCCGGATGCGCGCGTCACCTCGGCGCTAGTCGCGCTGATAACGGTCGTAATCTCGTAGCGCCCCTCATTGACAGTGTCGGTAACAAAATCGAGGTTTTTCCCTAGGTCGTCGGATGTAAGCTGCATGGATGCGCTAGTGAAGATCGCCTTGGACACACCAGACGGGTTCAGATATCCGTCCGCCCCGTCCTGCTCGATTTTATCGTCACTGACAACCGTATAGGCATACGGCACGCCAGTCTGCGCCGGGTCCATGAACCTGGCTTTCAGCAGCGTATCGGACTGGCTGCTTTCATACTGTGCGAAAGCCGCCGTGATGTCCGGGTCATAGAAGTCCACCTTGTTAGGAAAAATCTGTGTTTCTTCTCCGTCCGTTCCAATGACGAAGAAATGAACAGCGGTGTCGGTGTCGGGTTTGCCAGGAGCTTCGACCGGAAAGATCAAGTCTTCAGCATCGCTGCCGCCAGAGGCGCCTCCGAGGCTTGTAGTCGCATCGCGCGCCGCCAGGACGATTTCGGACGTCCTGCGCGGAAGAGGGGGAGCCGCCTGTAGAGCCATGATGGCCGCAGCCCCGTTCTCGTACGCCATTTGGGCGCCGAGGGAAAGAGTGTTGGTCAGGCTTGGCTGCCCGTGCTTCTCGTACAGCTTTGCGGGGTCGATGAAGGTCTCCGGATCATTAATATCAAGCTCCGGAATATATCTGATCTCCAAGGAATCCCTGTCCTGTAGGACATGGCTGCTCACTTCGATGGTGAACCTGTCGCCCTGCGCAAACGGCTGTCCGGTCGGATTGTATATTGCAAAGCGCAGCACTCCGTTGTCGACAGCCGTTCCGTCGCTTTTCCAGGTGTACGCCTGTCCGTAGTCGTCAAGCAGCTGCCCGCTTACGCTTCCGGACGCCGTGAAGGTTGCCTGACCGCGTATGGGCGCGCCATAGCTGTCTTTGGTGGTGCTGGCGCATCTGATAGTCCAGGTTTCTGCTGGAGCATTTGTGTCAGTAAGGACAGGAGTGGACAGGTATCCGTCACCGACATTTCCTGTGCTGGCGCTATACAGCAACCCCCCTTGATCCACAATGGAGGCTCCCTGAAGCTCGATTTGACCTGTTTCTGGATCTATCCTAGCGTCGTATTGTGTCGAGAACGACTGTGCATCGATAGTGTCTTCAAGGATTCTGAGTGTTGACCCGTTTTTGAACAGTTCGGTCCTGTTCTCAACCATGGGTGCAAAAGATGTCTGGAAGTATCGTCCCACAGCGCCAACGGCGCTGGTGAATGTCGGGTCCAGCCCATCGGCACCTCCGCCAATGGCGGAGTCCACCAGGACCTCTTCGCGCTTTCCTTCGCCGATGATGCAAAGAACGCGCAATCCTCCTGGAATGGAAACCGCCCTCTGAAGAGTGCGGGTGCGCGAAAGGGCATCAGGTTGAATATATCCTGTAATTCCGGGTATATTGGACATTTGGGGAAGTCCTCCACATGATTTATGCCAAGGATTCGTAATCCTCAAGACTATGCGTTTTTATTGATAGAACCTATATTTAGGCGGCATAGGCAACCGCTAGGTTTTCTGTATGCTATCAATAAGTGCGCATATATTAGGAGGCTCGACATGCCAAAATGTAGCAACTGTGGAAAGGATTTCCCCAATCAAATCAATGTGGATGGAAAAACCGTCAGGCTTTCTGGCAGAAAGTTCTGCCTGGACTGCTCACCGTTCGGTAGCAACAACCGCAGATCGTACATCGTGTCGCCGCCGGAAGGCAAAGCATACTGCGTTCGCTGCAACAGCGAAAAAGACCTGGAAGAATTCCATCTAAGGCGCAGCAGCGGCAAGCCCCTGAGCTACTGCAAGCAGTGCCAAGAGAGCGTCAAGCGGGCAAAATTCGAGGAAAAGGTGGAAGCGGCTGTCGCTATGTGGGGAGGCATATGTGCAGACTGCCAAGGAATGTTTCCGTCGCCCGTCTTCAGGTTTTGGAAGGGAGGAAAGGTTTTCGCATTCAGCAGGGCGAAAAATATGTCGTGGGACAGATTGGTTAGAGAGCTGGAAGGTCACGAAATGCTATGCCTAAACTGCGCCGCAGTCAGGGATTGGGAAAGGTCTGGCTAAATCGGGGTTTCAAGCGTCGTATCTTCGGGACCGAGCGTGGTTACGATGTTTGCTGTGCTATCGGACCCGAATATTCCAACATCGAAGCAGAAGTTTATTGTTTCTATAAGACCGCTTACGGGCACCTCACGCCTCCATTCCGAGAATGTCTCCACATTGATGTTCTGCAGGTAAACCTTCTCGTTCGCCCAGTCCTCCTCGCTTTCACCGCCGAACGACACGTTTTTAATGAACAGCCCCGCTTCCTGCGTGGGAATCCTGGTAACGCCTATCAGGTATGACGACACGATGTCCGCGAGTTCCTCGCGGTCTGGGATGCTTTCAGCAGCCACTGTCACCTGGAATGTCTGGTTCCATCCCCCGACAAACACCTTGTGCGTAGGAACCTTGAGGAGGGACCGACCGCCGTAACCGTCCAGCACAAGGTCGATCCTGTATTTCGTGGTTTCGTTCTGGTTGAAGCTTATAGCATAGTAGCTGCCGCCCGACTGACGAACCGTGATTGACGGAAGGTATCTTTTGTCCATCCTGTAGATGTCGCCGATGAAAAGGCGCGTGGTGCGCGTCTCGCCGATGTCCGGAGGAAGGTCGGTCAGATCCGGCGTGAGCGGAAATCCGAAGGCGTCGGTTCCGTATCTGTAGAACGTGTCCTTGCGGAAATGCTCGCGCAGGGAGTCGATGAGCAGATTTTTGCCTTGGGACACTGCCACCTGCTTTACGAAGTGCTCAATATCAAACAGGTCTGAAAATACCCTGTGTCCGGTAGCCATTATCGATATGCCCTCAAAATACGCAGAATCATTTTCTTTTTGACTCCAAAAACATTCGTTGCCCAGAACAACGCGTCTTTGTTCCTTTTTCGCGAATTACAGGATCTGCAGCATGGTACCAAGTTTTTTAAAGCGTTGTTTCCGCCCTTGGACCTGGGAACTATGTGATCCACGGACCTGTTTTGCCTGCGCAGCTTCGACCCACAATAGAAGCATCTCCATGAGTGGCTGTCCATAAGCTTTTTCCAGCTCCGTCCGGATATGCTGCCCTCCGTCGAGCGGCATGCTCTTTTTGCCATCATGTCTGGACTTTTCATCCAGCATTTTCTACACATTCCCTTTGAGCACAGAATGCTTGTTTTTCCGCATGCCGAACAGGTCTTTTTTGGTTGTTTGTGCTTGCGATAGCATGCCCTGCATATCATGCTTCCGTCGCTGTTTCTGAAGCATGGGGTGGATTCCCTGCCGCATGACGAGCATCGTTCGGTTTGCCTTCTTTTCCTGTAACATGCGTGGCACATGTTTTTTGATGCCATCACGGCTGTTACTCCGCATTTTGAACAAATCTTCTTTTTCAAGCGGCAAGTTCGGCATTTCCCTTCAAGCGTTGGAACCGAGCCGCACCGTTCGCATGGTGTCGCGCTCCATCGCTCTTTCGAAAAACACGCAAAGCACATCTTGGAAGAGTAAATTCTTTTCTTTTCTTTACATTCTGTACAGATACAATTTTTTCTTTTGCTGTTGGCATGGCACGATTCGCAAATCATCCGATAGCCGCTGACCAAGCAGTTCTTTTTGCTTTTGGAGCATACGCTACAGATAATGGATGGCCTGGACATTGTGGCACATCTGCGACATAATGGTCCTCTGTCTGTTCTTTTTTTGGGAACCGCATTTTTGCCACACTTATGGCATGTTTCCATCCTGCTTTTGTTATAGCACGAATGGCACATCCCCTTTGCGGCAATATACAAAGACTTGCCACACGATGCGCATGTTTCTTTTTTGCGGCGCATCTTTTTGCGGCACCACTGGCAGAAAGCACCATCTTTATTCCTGAAGCATATGGTTTTCACTTCAAGACATCCTGAGCAGAGTTCCCTACTCATTTGGCCGACCGACCCTTACGATCTTGTCTCCGGGCTTTACTTCAAACATGACATTCTCGTTTATTTTTCCTTCCAGCATACATGCCGCCGCATATCTTCCAGGCGGCAGAAAGGCCATCCAGTCGCCGGCACGGTTTGTCTTCGTCTCCTTAACAGGATGGTTTCGCGAATCGAACAGCGTCACGCTGACTCCAGGCACTGCTTTTCCGCCCTGCTGAACACGCCCTATTGCCCTGGCATTCGAAGCGGCTTTCACAATCGGCTGGAACTCGGGCTTTTCATCAGCAGCTGCCATGCGAGGTGTGGATTGGCTTGAGGCTTCGGATGCCGGCTTGCTGTTAAGCCTCAGCCCTTCCGGCAGGCTTTTCTTCTGCTGGACCTGGACCGGCTGAGGCTGTGCGTTTCGCGCAGCGAGCAATTCTTTCATGGTTTGCTCCAGCACTTCCATGCGCCTGTCAAGCACGCTCAGTTTTCCTAGCATTTCCTCTATCATCTGGATTCCCGATTTTGCCATGTTTTGTTCCTTATAATGTATAATACACTACCACTTTAGCAATGACAGTAGTCCAGGTTCCAGAATCGACGGCACGCAGAACAAAATAGCAGCTAGAACCAGGCAGCATATATGTTGGAGAAGCTGGAACTATGGATTCCGGCACAACAGGACCAACAAGACCACCTGTTGAACTCGGATTGGCAAATGCATAGATTGTATCCCATCCAAGCCCGGATGTTTGTTTCATGAACCATCCTATCAGCAGATTGTTCACAGTCCCCGGAGATATTTGAAAACTCAGCTCGATACGTTCAAGAAGTGCTCCCGGTGGAACCGAATCGTTTCCAAATGCGCATACAACATCAGAATACATGTCTGGTGGACCCATTGTTATGTATGTCGAATCAGAGGCTGCCATGTATGACTTGAGGATTGTGTCATCTGCCCAGAGCCTGTACCATGTGGCGTTTCCAAAATTGTCATAGCTGGCAATCATCTGATGTGCTCCAAAATGAACAGCATATTGATGACCCTTATTCAAAATGTTTGTGCTCTTTAAACTGGCGACCGAAACAGCAACGCTGCTTCCGGATAGTGACACATGCTCAAGATTATTCATGATCACAAAACAATTGTCGCCATCAATGTCAAATACCGAACCGCTAGTGTATGCGACAAGATCCCCATCATTGCCAGTCCCCCTATCCGTCCATACTATATTTCCCACAACAGAAAAATTGTCCGCAGTCGAATCGGTTGACAGAAGGCTTTGACCGCTTTGGGACCCAGCGGCAATAGCAAAAAATATATTGTTCGATATGTTTCCTGCTCCAGACTGACCCGCACCGCCCACAAAAGCCGTGGCAAGATTTTCGACCTTGACTGACGCCGATTGCATAACCAAGCTAGGGTCGCCCATGTATTTGAACAAATTTTCCGTCATGGTCAGGAAATTTCCGCGAAATGACGCCGACATGGCTGGGCTATTGCCGGTTATTAGGACCACTTCTTTGGCACCCGCATCTGTTCCGTTTTCGAGAACATTTTTGGAAATATTCACAACCTGGCAGTTGTACATATATATGGGCTGGCTGGCTGGCGAAACAATATTCTCCACTATTTGAATGTTGTTACAATTGATTGCCGAAATGCCTTTGGATGTCAGCGCCGTATTGAAAAAGTTCTTGATTATATTTTTTGCCATGTATGTATCAACATGGTCGCCAAGCGCAGCCCCCCCACCTCCGTTTAGGCTTATTACATTCTCAAACCCTTGATCATCCGAGGCAGTATTCACAAATGTATTGTTCTCTATGTGTAAAATGCTGCTCGTTTCGTCTATGAGAATCATTTCTCCATTTTCCGACGATGTGGAAGTACAAATCATGGAGTTGTCTGTTAGGTACACCCGTTCGCCACCAGTGATTTTTATGAATGAATGACCTGAAGCTGTTGCTCCAGATTTCGAGAAAATGTTTTTACACACATATATGTCCTGTGGATTTGAGGTGGAATTCCCAAAAATCACCCCCGAAGTCGCCGTATTATCAAACACGCAATTCGTTATCCACAACATGCTTGCGCCGGAAATAATATGGATGCTTTTGTCAAACCCTTCCATCAGGCATTGATCGATGTGTACATTTGTTGCTTCTCCTGCCGACCGTATTGCCGCAATCGACCCTGACCCTGTAAAACGACTGCCAAGAATCACCGAATTTGTTATGTTGCCACTCGCATCGACAAAAACCGCGCTTGAACTCGTAGTGGCTAGCTTGCATCCAGAAGTCCACAGCCTATCAATGTTATCGGCATACACTCCGTATTTTACATTTCCCAGTTCGCAGTTTGTCATATGGAGGTTTGTAATATCCGAAAGTGTAAAATTTCCGCAAATTACTCCGTATTCTGCTGCGGATGATCCCAAAACATCGAATCGGCAATCGGACATGGCAAGATTTTCTATCGTGGAATTCGTATACACAAACGCACTGTTTCCCCCTCCACCTATTTGGCTGGAGCAGCTTTCTATTTTTACATTCGAAATCGTCGATGCGCCAAGAATCCATCCACCGTTTCCAAGGGTAGTTCCATACAGATCGACATTTTTGATGGCAACATTGCTTACCACTCCATTGGATGTAAGAAAAGACACGGATTTCGATCCTGTTACAGTTACTTTGTCTACTTTGGAATAAATGGTCGACAAGACATACATGAAATAGGCGCTGTCGCTGTTGAAGGTTGCTGTACAATTTGATATAACAAGATTGCCTATGCCGCCTCCGTATATCAGGAAAACATCTGAACCCGTTCCTGAAACATCAACAAAAGAGCAGTTTTCAATTGTAAGATTGTCAATGTCTGGACCATCAGTTATGAAATCCGCATTTGTCCCAATAAGGCAGTCTGCTCCTGCACCGACTGCATCCATCTGTATACACAGATTCTTCAACACACATCCAGCTTGTGGAATTATGAATCCCTTGTGCTGCGGAGCTTGGTTTTGTAGGAGAATGCGCGGGTCTGAAGTTGTGGAAGGGCCGGCCATTGTGCTGCCTTCCAAGGTCACTTTCTTTGGAAGTGTGATTGGGGCTTCGGTAGCTAAATCTACTGTCACAAGTCCGCGCACGCGAATGGTTCGCGGAACCGGCAGCCCCTCGGCATCATGAGCGTCTATCCATCTTACTGCGGCGGACAGCGAGGCGAACGAACCGTGCGTTATGTCGTTCTCCTCCCAAATCAGATCCACCCTGTCGTCTATTTTGCCGACGAACCGGCGATAATCCTCAATAGAGCTGACTCCGGCAAGCCCGTCTGTCGAAACGGTCGCCAGAATGGTATTCGTGCTGCTGGTTACCAGCTCTTCTGTGGACGGCGTGACGGATGTTGTCGTCTGTACATCATTGGGCAGCATGCGCAATGCGCCATTGCGGTCTACAAAGACATTCAGCGTGATTGAAGATGCGTCGGATGGAATGCCGAGGACGCGTTTTGGAATGAGGACTATTTCCCCATCAACAAGCGCCTGACCCCCGCTAACCTGTATTTTGGAAGAGGAAAGTTTCGTGACCTTCAATCCGTAGATAACGCCGTTTCCACGCAGCAGCGCTCTAGGATATGTGATGTAGTCGCGCGTGTAGTCGCTGCGCACATCGTTCCTGCCAAGGGTTCCGAACAATCTTGTATCATCAAGGCGCTTGAATTCCGACTTGTTGTGTAGAACGGTGCCGACCTGTACGAACCTTTCTTCACTGATGCGATTGTATACCTCAATATCCATGTATCCGTCGGCAGCCGGCAGTTGGGCGGCGATTTCGAACTCCAGGTATTCCGCGCCGTAGTCGTCGAATATTCGTATTTTTCTCCCAGGGTTGTTGGCGGCGGGAGTCGGAAGGGAAACTGCATCGCCCGGGTCGGATATCGACGGACCGGCAGCAGGGTCTCCTATGAGAACAGTGCTGTTGGCGGAATTGTAGAACAAGCGTTTGGACGAATTTTCAAATCCGCGCGAAACGGCAACGAGGTCGAATACGCTTCCAAGAGGAGACCCGCCTCCGGGAGTGTCTTCGTAGGTAGCCCGCTCAGAAGAACGCAATTCCACAGATGGCAGGTCGGCATAGCCGTCTACGAACATTTCGTAAAAAGTCCGCCCCGCAGCTGGCGCGACATCTACCGAAAAGCTGTCCGAATAGACCCTGACGGTCAGACCCTTTCCAAGGTTTCCGGCACCAAAATCAAGCTCCTCCACGGGATCGAACTCAAGGAGATCAGCAGACACGCCTTCCACAACATAGGTGCCAGTCCTGATTCCGGGACCGTCTACGCGTATGAGTGATCCTCGCGACAGTCCGAGTGCGGAAAGGTTCGCTCCAGGAACCTTGATTGTGTCTGTCGTAAGTATGTAGCCGTATGCGTCCAGGACTTTTCTGACGCCTCCAGACATCTGGTATCCGTCGATGTACAAAAGCCTGTTGGCGCTGGTTTCGTTCCTGTCTCCGGACACAAGGCCTAAAATGTCGTATGCGCTTCCGGTTGCGACATCGCCGATCTCCACATAGCCGTCCTCAAGCGGCTCGTCCAGCGCGACGCCGAATTCGCTATTGTGCTCAAAGGCTATAAGGGGAAGGTGCGTCGTGTTTCCGCCAGGGGCAAACACCTCCTCGTTCAGCACCTTGGCAACATTTTCCGCTGTCCATGAGCTTTTGTCAGCGGAAAATGCCTGCATCTTGGCAAACAGGTCCAACTCTCCCGTGTCGGTGCCGTTGGCACAAAACCTGACATTTTTTGCGGAAGCTGAAAGGCGGCTGCCTTGAAATCCGCTGGTCATAATGTACGGGGCTCCCGGATGCACTAGCTGTATGGTGGCTGGGCGGCTTGAAATGTCCGCTTTCCTGATTGCCGCCTTCAGGTTTGACGGAGCCGTTGTCTCTTCAGCGTTGGAGTATACCACGGCCGTGCCGGTAATCGCCGACGCCGGCATTTTTTCAAAAAAGTTTACCACATTGACGCTGGATGTGCTTTCCACGGTAAAGGTGAATGTTTGTCCGTTAACTGTGATGTCAACGCGGTCGTTGCGTCCAATCCTGTTGAAGTTGGCAGCCGGCGGGGCGGACTGAAAGGATATTGAAGAATCGCCAGCTGAAACAGACGATATGGAGGCGGGACCAACCAGAACCGGACCATGCGAAGCGTCTGGCACAAACACGTCGTCGGAAAGAAGTATTCCGTTTCCATGCTGCCTATCGCGATGGCGCGTAAGCTCGGCAAGGTCAAGAGTCTCCAGAACCTCAAGCGCACCCTGTACGTTTTCCTGTTGTATGGTTTGGAAATTGCTGGTGTCGACGGAAATTGCGCTTGCATCGTGAGCGTCGACGGCATCTCCTATATGCGCATCGATGCGGGAGGCCATGTCGTCGACGGTTTCCTGTACAGTTTGCCCGGAGTAGATTCCGGAGCCGATGTCAACATCCTCCGCCTCATGACGCCCATAGGCGCCAGGATGTGCGACATGCTGCGCCATGTTGCCGATGTCGGCGCTTAGCGCGCTTTCAATCGACCGTACCAGCACCGTAAGACTGTCCAGCGCAGTTTTGAGAAAAGCCGTTCCGTAGTCCAGGTCGAGCTTCGATTCCTCTATTCCGGCAGTTGACGCAATCTGACCATTGTAGATGGGAAGGCTGACAAGACCGGCGGCCGCCAAGGCCGATGCTTTTATGTTTCCCGCATCGTCGATGGACACGCCAAGGCGCGCGGCCAGGTCGGCGGCCGAACCGCTCAGTTCGAGCCCCAGCTCCTTTTCCATGGCAAACAGGAGTTCCCTGATCGCATTGATGACATCTCCGCCGATTTCGCTTATGTTGTCGTCTATCCTGGGAATCTGCGCATCGGTGTCGAAATCTGCCGGGTAATTGATGGACATTGCCGCTCCTCCGCGGTGTTATGCTTCCTTCTCGTTTCCGTCGGCGGACAGCTCGACGGACGCGTCGAGCGTTACGTTTCCGGAAGCGGACACGCTTTTCTTCTCAATGTGTTTCTGCCAGATGTTTCCGCCTATGTAGGCGGCGCTCACCATTGTGGCGACCGACACCCATTCTGCTCCGGTGATAACCTTCAGCGGCTCAACAGCGCCGAACACCCATGCGCTTACCATGGGCGGCACCAAGGCGCCGACGGTGGCCAAAATCACCACAAGCAGAGCCAGCGCCCATTTGCGGGACATTTGCTTCTGGTCAGCTTTCTTTTCCGGCACATACACTGTCTCTTCGCCGTGGTTGCTCATTTCATGCCCCCTTTGGATGTTTTGTTGCGGCAGGCACAAGACCAGCAAGCCTGCCCTCCCATCCGGCAGCTCCAGGCGCGGCTCCGAATCCGCCAACTCCAGCCATGCCTGGCGCGCCTGTTTCAATCGCATTGAACTCCGTTTTCATTTGCTCCATCTGGTCCATTGCGTCCTGCCTCATGCGCCTGACCTGCTCCATGATTTCGCGCCTTTTTTTCCCTATCTCGGATTTGACCTTGTCAGCTATGGATGAATGCTCCTGTGCCATGCCGGCTCCCTGGACATCCATTCCCATGTCGCTGGCAAGATCAAGCAGGCTGTCGAGCTGCTTCTGAGCTCTTTTCACCACATCGCGCTGTTCTTTTATAAGACCGAGCAAAGTCTCCTTTTCCATTCTTGCCTCCTTCCTATCTGAAAATATTCCTGTCTATGATCTTGTCGTACGGCTCGTCTTCCGACGATTCATCAATGGACTGCAGAAGCCTCTTCATTCGCTCCCTGCTGTCTATCAGAGAAGCAAGATGGCTGGCCGAATGGCTGTACAGCCCCTGTTCCCCCATGTATATGGAAAAGTTCGCCCTGTACAGAAACATGCGAAGATTCTTGGCATGGTGCAATGGCACATGAAAACACGACACATCATAGCCGTCAGCCGTTTCCACCACATCGTATCCGTCCATGACGGGCGCGCCGTCGCCGCCCTCTTCATATCCGTCTTGGACATACAGTCTTGTCGTCTCAAATTTGGTTGGCATGAAAGGCTCCGCTTTTAAAGTGTGTATGTTAGCCTGACCGCATGTATTTTCATCGACCAGGCACCGCTAACATTCATGGCTATGCACAAAACCTGATGAAACTGCCCCCTTTCCATGATAGCCGGAGGAACATCCGGAGTCATGGTTTCGGTCTTGTTCAGGCCAGTGGCAGCTACTGCGCCTTGTGCATTCACAGTTACTGGGGCAGCCCCAAATCCCTTGTCGCTGGTCCACGACATGTTGAGGTCGTTAACCGCTCCTACAGAAATGGAATATTCAACTTCAATCTGATCTATGGTCGCCCCAATGGGAACAGACTCGTTTCCGAACTCCCAGACCACGGAGTAGTAAAACGGCTCGAAAGTGACATTGGTGGCAGAAAGCTCCGCGGTCACCTTGTCCCATGTCGACGCCCCGGCATCTGTTCTTTCCACTGCTGCACTGGCTGCTCCAAGGGTGACTTCGTATGACTGCCCCTTGTTGAAAGAATCCACGACTCCGGTTCCGAGAGAGTATATGGCACCTCCGCCTGTTCCCTCGCACCTGTTTCCTACAACCATCGAACTGTTTGCAGTCGGTCCGTATATTCCGTATGCGGCAGCATCGGCCGGAGTGACCGATGTATTTCCTATTACCAGGCAGTCCTCAAGACCGTCTATCACATACGCTATTTCGGCATGCGTATCAACCATGTTGCCGACAACGGACATGTTGTGGCTTGCCCCGTACGGATACACTCCCCAGTCGCAGCTTCGCATCCTGTTGCCGATTATGAGCGCATTGGCGCCGTTGCGAATACAAAAATCGGCGGTGTCGATTACATTTGAAGACACCAGGTTGTTGTCGCCAGTTGCGTTTATTCCTATGTTGCTGATATTCTGAATAAAGTTTCCAACTATCGAGCACCGGTCTCCGGCAATGCCTATTCCGTTCTGGTTGGCGTTGGTTACGGTCGAAATGAAATTTCCTATAATGGACGCCAGGTCCGACGAATCTCCGTTTATGCCATATTCTCCGATGCTGTACAGATGGTTGCCAATTACAAGGTTGCTGTCGCCGTCGTTTATGTCTATTCCGTGGCTGGATGCGCTTCGTATTTTGTTGCTTGCCACCGTGCACAGGACCCCGTTTGTCGAAATTCCTATTCCGGTTACCCCGTTAAGGTTGTTTCCGATTATCAGCGCCTCGTAGCTGCTTTCCATTTCTATTGCATGGTCTCCGGACAGCCTGACATAGTTTCCGACGACCGACGACCAGGCGTGCGAGCCGGGAGCTTCGAACGCATGGCTCGTAGGCTCGTCTACGAAATTTCCTATCACATCGATGGCGTTTCCGTCCAGCCGTATGCCGACGCCGCCGGCGTTTCTTGAGAAGTTTCCGGAAATGAGGCACAGGCCGCTGTAGTTCTCTATTGCTGCCGCGCCGGTGTTGTCTACCACATGGTTGGCCACTATTGCGCCTCGCGCAGCAGACGCATCGAACGATATTCCCACAGTCCCGCCATACGCGAAATTGGACGAGGCCAGGCACCTTTCAGCGCTGGCAAGAATTCCTATGCCGGATCCGCTGCAGGCATAGTTTCCAACGAACGAAGCGTGGTGGCAGCCGGATCCGGCCTCTATCGCCGTTCCGCCGGCTCCGCTAACATAGTTGCCGGAAACCATACAATACTGCGCAGACGACAATGCCACGCCCTTGGCAGTTGGGGAAACAAGCAGGTTGTCAGCAACAGACGCCCTGTTGCCGCTGACGACGACGCATGACGCCCCTTGGCAGTCCACAATTGCGTTTCCGTACACGGAAGCCAGGAGGCCGCTGATGTTGATTCCTATTCCGGTCGCGCTGTCAATGACATTCCCAGCCACGGTTCCGGAATCTCCTCCATGGTTTATCCCGTAGGTTCCCGGACTGCCTATGTAGTTGTACGCAATTGCCGCGTTTTCGCCCATGCCGGAAACGCCCACGCCCGGAGCCCCCCCGGAATCGAACGAGATGTAGTTTCCATGTACTAGCTGGAAATCGTCCCCGCTGCCCGTTATGCCGTCTCCGCTGAGATCGAACACCATGTTTCCGCTAACTACCATTGGATCGGTGCCGGAGACGTCGATTGCAGAAGTCATGGTGTTGCCCTGCTTGCAGTGTACCATGTTTCCGACGATATATGGCGACTTGTAAACAGCGTATGTCCCCGGATGGATGATATAGTTGCCTTCGACCATGGAATTCTGGTCGTCGCCCCTGACTCCTATCGACGCCGCGTCGAAATCGCGAGAATTGTCTACCATGTTCCCGCTTACCATACAGTTCGTGGCTTCGCCAGTGCCCGAAGGATTGAGGTCTACTCCGACAGATGTGCAGCCCTTGACATAGTTTCCGCTGATGATCGAACGCTGCAGCCACAGCGAAGCATTGACCATCATCTCGATGCCTTTGGCCATGTATGCCGTGCCGGAGACCGTTCTGGTTCCCGTGCCGCCGTTCACTATGTTGTCTGAAACGACCACGCCCTCGGCATAGTGCGAGCGGATTCCGACATTGTAGCCCCCCTGCAGCACATTTCCGTCCGCAATGGAAAAGTCGCCAATCATCATACACGGATCAGCCTGCGCTACAAACGAATTCTGTCCGAAATAGTTTCCAGCTATTCTGCTGTGCTTCGGTGCGGCTTCGGCAGCGGCCGTTCCGCCCTTGAGAGCGGACAGCTCGCATCTGGCATTGCAGCTTTCGACAACCAATGTGTCCAGGCTTCCTCCTCCGCTCGTGTCGTATGTGATGAAATATCCCAAGCCTCCGCCGCTTCTGGTGAAGCATGTAGAAACTTCCACTTCGCTTGCGGAGGTTGTCGCGTCGATGTCCAGGAAAGCAGCGTTGACGCCGACAGCCGCCGGAGAGTAGTACCCCCTCACATTCTTGACCACCACCCTGTTCTTGTTGTCGATTTTGAACAGCGCAGAGTCTGCGCTCCATGTCAGCGTGTGGTTTCCGCCGTCGACCATCATGTCGCTTTCAAGCTCTATCGGCAGCTCTGCTGAGGGAACCGTTATGTCGCTTACCACCATAATCTTGCGCGGCGTGAATGCTCCGGCCGACACCGCCCGGCTCATGTATTCCATGGCGCTTTTGAACGATGTAAAATCCGCCCCGTACCCGTCCGACCCGACCGTTATCTGCTCGCGGTTCATGTGAAGACCGAACCTGCGAAGACCGACGAATCCGGTATGCGCCGCTCCAGTTTCGGTAAAAACCGCCAGAGGAACATTGGCCATCAGCGCGGCGTCGCTGGCGGCGTCTCCGATGGCGATATTGCCGGAGCTGTTGATATACGCGTATATGCGGTGGAAGCCCGCACCGGAATGCGCAAAGGTTCCTCCCGCATATCTGCGAAGAAGACCGTCGGACATCAAAAACCCCGACGAAACATTCACGGAGGTGGCATTTGCGCGCGTCACTGCCAGGCCGCTTGTTACAAGACCGGCAAACGCCATTTCGGCAATTTCGCTCAACTCGTCGGCGACTCCCCCAAGGCTTTTAAGCTGTGCATCGATATCTGCCCCTGAAACGGAAAACTTGCCTGTGGAGAAGCCGGACGCCCCAATCCTTTCCGACCCGGAAGACCCGCCAAGCATCGAAGCGATCGACCCCAGTCCGCTTTTGACCGTGCCCGATGGGACGGCGCTGCCGTCCGCGAACTTGTCAGCTCCGCTGCCGGCATATCCTACGCGAAGGGCTCCGGACGATTCTCCAAGAGCCTGTACCAGGGCGGACAGCTGGGTAGCCGTTGACCCGGCCGCTAGCGCAAGATATGAAGACGACTTTGCCGCGCCTTCGATGACAGTGTCCTGGTGTTTTGGCTGCGATCCGGTGACATGGCTCATGATGTCAGCCGAAGCGCTCTCAAGGCGCGCAACCACCGTTCCGAAAGATCCGGCCGGATTGATGCCGAGCGTCTGCTCTACCTTTACGACAGCACTTCTAAGGGCATTGTGATCTGTGGCGACTATCTCGTCGACGCCGTCGCGAGCCACCCTTATTTGCTGATATCCGTCTATTTCCGCTGGGTACCTTGAGGTCATTGCGGAGGTTCTCCTAAATCGTCAAAGTATGCACATGCCCGAAAGCCGGAAGCAGCATGCCGTTTCTTATCACATGGCTGTGATTGTGGTTGACGGCAGTCACTCCGTTCAGGTTGCCGACATCTATACCGTTCGGAAAGTACAGGACATGCGTATGGCTCGGTATGCCCGGGGCGCTTGCCGGGTCTGTCTCGGCAGCCGACGGGAACGGCGACATGTCCCTCTGTACCGGATACTGGTAGATGATGTCCGTGCGGTGGAAGCGCTGCATGTTGAACTTCTGCGCCCCCGACTGCGCAAAAAACTCCTTCACGCGCTCAACATTAAGTATCATATACCTGAACTCTTCAGTCCCGTCCTCATTGAACCTTACAAGCGCATCCCGGTCCTTTATGCCTGGGAACGCCATCGTCCATGCCGACGGCGAGTACTGGGGCGTAAGACCGCCCTTGTCCTCTATGACGAGGTCTTCCGTCGCCGGACTGACCCGCGCCAATATGCGCCCGTCCGGGCGCCGCGGATTTACAAACTGGTCGTATCCGTTTTGAAATCCGGTGCCATAGCAGTTGGGGCACCTCTTGTCCGCGTGCTCCCTTCTCTGCATATGGCATGGACAGCGCATGCCGGTCCATTTCCTTCGCAGCAGCACGAAAGGCTCGCCAGTCGTCTCCAGCATCAGCTCTTCGCGCTGGAGCATTTGGCTCCGCATGTTCTGCTCGCGCACGAACACGCCGTCTCTGTACTGTATTCCTCCGAGATAGCTTGGCACGCACTGTCCTTTCCAAAGAGCCGCCGGAGATTCCCGGCGGTAGCTTCCGCAGTGATCGAAAGACGGGAAATTACCAGACCCGTCGTTGCTGTTCTCCACCGGCGTCGTTATGTCGTCACGGTTTACCTGGCGATGCATCAGGTAGCCGTCATAGCCGTCGCGCGGGGAATACCCGTCGTATCCGTCCCTGTATCCGTCCTGTCCGTATCCATCTGGAAGCACATATGTCAGAGCCGCCTCTGGCTTCTGGAATGTCGGAGTCGCCTGGGATATGACTGTGTTGTCGTCCTCCCTCCCCCAGTACAGTCCGATTGCGACCCCGGCCAAATGGCTTTCAGCCAGCGACCCTGCGCAGCCTCTTCCGTAGGCATCGGCGAGCATCAGGGCCGGAGGAACCTGCCGCAGGGACGAATATTTTATGAGTTCGTCCTCGACAACGGCTATTCCGAACTCCGGGAACCCCTCTACAGATTCAACGGGAATCTCCAGATATCCGTCCCCCACCGCAGACGACAGGAAGGTGGACGGATAGCGAAACATGCTGGACCCCGCCTGCTTCAGACCCCTTAAGCTCGAAACCTGTGGATCCATCTCCGAAGCGCGCACAGCAAAAAAGTGCGTGTCTCCAGGATGGAGGCCTCCAATGGAGGCCGACAGGGCCGTTGACATGAACTGCGGAGGATTGTCGAACACGCTTACGAGCGAAGTCGACATGTATATGTTGTATACTACCGCGTTGTTTTCGTCATACGGCGAAGCCTGTAGCCACTGCAGGTCCACTTCTGTTCCGACGCCAGCATCTAGGGCGGCGTCAAGACCAGACATGTTGTGTACAAAGAACGGCTTGCCGACCAGGCACGCTCTGTTTGGCGGAACTGCGGGAGAATCTTCTGACGGACTGCCTGGAGCCACATATCCGACAGTGAAAAAGCTCCAGCCGTACGAGTCCAGTTCGCCGAGCGAATTCCGGACCGATGCTTCAACCTCTATCTCCGAGGCCCTGGCCAGGAATGAAGGAGCCCGCGGATATATGGCGGTCACCCATTTGCCGGACCCGGCTATTATCTGGCCAGAGAACCCTCCGACGAACGAACCGCCGGAGATCGCCCTGACGCCACCCACGGATGCGGACAGCGTTGAAATCTGGGCTCCGTAGGCATCGTCAAGAACCGTGAAGCTGATTGCGGCTGTCCTCTGGACACCCGTCTTGCCCGGCTCCGGCAGAAACTTTGTGAATCGCGCCATTGCTCCGTTGCCGCATCAGAAATAATGCGGAATTATTAGTAGTTTACGCAAGCTCTTGGATTTTGCGCTTGCGTTCTTTTCCCTTGATGTTGTGATGGTCCAGCAGCTGCTCCAAATACTCTTGTACTTCCTCCTCGCTGTAGCAGCCGTCCATGAAGTCCAGCTGCGCCTGGAACGCCTCTATCTCGTTTGGATCGTCAAGATATTCGCCGCTTTCCGGCTTCTCTTCGACCAGTCCGTTTTCCTGCTGCAGAGCATGTACGAATTCGTGAACCAGGTACCTCATATTGTCCCTGAATTCGCCCTCAAGCAATTTGGAGTTGAGGATGATCTCGCCGTTGACGGTTTTTGCCGACACGTCGATGGGCTCGAACCTGATCGGAATATCGTCTATGAGACCGATATCCTCCTCATACTTTTCGCACAAGCGGTGGGCAATCGGATGCTTCTTCAGCGTCTTTCTGAGAATCCTGACTATCCTGTTTTCCAGTTTCCCCTTTGTTTTCTCGCTCATCCGAAGCGTCCTCCTTGTCGTTTCCGTGCGGCACAGCAGCCATGGCAGCTTCTTCATAGGCTATGACAAGCGCCTGCTCATGCTTGCTAATGAGAAGCTCGGCCTCCTTAATAAGGCTTCTGAGACCGGCTATCTCGGCTCGCAGTTCCCCAGGGCTTCTAAGCTCAGCGCATCCGGTGTACACCAGCATTTTCTGCTGGAGGTTCATGGAATTGAAAATCATCCTTCTTCCTTCCTTGGGTCTATCACACATTTTCCGGACCATTTGCCGCCCAATTTGCCTATTATGAGGTCAACGGCATGCTTTACAAACGGCGGATTGTGTCTTCCCTCGTCGATGATGGAAATATGTCTCCATCCAATGGACCTTAGAGCATGGTCCCGCCTTCTGTCATTCTTTAAAGTCCGCCCGAATGCGCGGCGGCCAAACACAGGTCTTCTGTGCCCAGGACCGTCCCAGCTTATTGCCACTTTCATCTCCGGTATTGAAATGTCTATTTCGAGACCGCATACTATGCTGTAGTCATGGTGTATTACATTTGTGCCTGGAATTTTTTCCGACAATACCCTATGACAAAGCCTTTCGTTTTTCGAGCCCAAAAATTTTGCAACCCTGAGAGACTTCGATGCCCTTTCGCGCTGTATCTTGCGCATTCTTGCGCAGCGTCTTTTATATCCGTCCGCACCAAAAGCATGCTTCCATATGCGAACCACCACTCCCGTTCCTGTTCCCAGCCTCTTTGCCACCGACCTAATGCCCTCGTTTCCGCAGAAAGAATCAACTATCGCTTTTCCAAGACCCGAATCGGCGGGCACCTTGTTTTTTCCGGCTACAGTGCGCAAACATGTGGCGGATGCCATTTTTTTTCCACGGCTTTTGGTTTTTTGGCTGCCGAATTCGCGCAGGAAAACGCTTCTCACTGTTTTGCGGTCGCATGAGACCTCTTTGGCTATGCCGGCAATGCTTTTGTCGGATTCAAACAGCGACACGATTTTGTCATGCTGCTTTTGCGAGATCGTCGTTTTCTTTCCCAGATCGTATTCTGCGCCTTTGTTTGTGAAAGATGGCGGCACCTTTCTTTGACCTTTTTTCCACTCGCCAAGCATGCGGCTTGAGTTCATGCGCGATTTTCTTTCCTTGTATCCGGGAATTTTTTGCCATCTTTCGCATATGTATGCCACAGACACATGGCATTCCCTGCTGCCCGCCAAATCTCCGCAAGAGATGTTTCTGAAGAAAGCCCCGTCAACCAGCACATTCTGCCTGCGCACAAATTCCAAATGCGCTTCATCTTTCGTCTTGAAGACATGGCTGCTGATACCGACTTTTCCATGGCACGATTTGCCGCAGACCGGACATTTCATTTTCTTTAAATTATTTGCCGCTGTCTCAGGTGTCTAAGCCTCAGAAATGCGGGGCTGACTGCCAGTACTCTGAAGGTTCCAGTTCCCATCGGCGCTGGCTTCAAGCTGCACTTGATGAACTTGAGCATGTCCGTATGCCTGCTCAAGAAAGCGCTCAGGTTGTTGTTCATTGCCGTGGACAGCGGAGGCGGCTGGTTGCTGATGCCGTTGTCCGACAGCGTATATTCCCTGCCAGCTTCCACAAGCATCTGCGCAGCCATCGCCAGTATAAAAGCACCTTCGGTAATTACATGCGCGTATCTCTCGTAAATCATCGGGTCGGCAAAAGTGAAGCTGGTAAAATGTGGAACCTGGTTGAATTCGCTAAGGCTGGCTTTGATGAAGCAGAGCAGCTCCTCGTCCGAGAAAATGGGGCATTCGACAAGCACATTTGCTCCATAGCCGTCCTTGGAAACGGATTTGATGCTCTTGCGGTCCTTGAGGCGGCACCGCAGCTGCTCCATGAGTATGTTGATGCCGTAGATTTCATCCTGCGAAAAGGAAACCTCAGGGTCGTCGCCTATCTGCCTGCCATCCACATCCATGGAAGCGCTTGATGTAAGGACTATGAAGTTGAACGTGTCCGTAATGAGATTGCCGTCAACCATCGTGCGCCAAGTGTCGCTCCAGATTCCGCTTTCCGCAGAAGCCGGAACAGTGAAGGCGATGCGGTATCTTCCGGTGTCAAGCCTTACCACGCCTGAAGGCGACGATGCGCGGTACACATTCGCGCTGGCATCCTTGACCTCAACATACGGCGTGCTGTCTGAGTCAACCAGCTGATTCAGGGCGTTGTACACCTTGATGTCCAGGTTGATGGTCTGTCCGACTATCACCTTGCGGCTGGTTGTCATGGCAAGGCACCTCCTATGCGCACTCTATTCTTGGAAATCCGTCAGGCGGTTCCACAACGAACGGCTCTATGTCCTCAAGGGTAGATCCGCCCAGTTCCGCTCTGAATATTGCCGTGTAGTTGCCGGTCTGAAAAAACTGTATCTCATAGTAGTATATGCCAGTGCTGGCGGTCTGCATCGCCTGCGGAAAACCCTGTACATCGTTCTGATCCGGTCCTATCAGTCTGTGAACGCGTGGGTTGCCGACGGCGATCGTTTCGCCGTCAAGCGTGACTGCCAAGGGGAGGCGAGCTGTTTTTCCTGCGCGAAAAGGTCCTATTCCCATTCATCACCTCATGGAACCTTTCTCAGGTATGATACGAACATGGTCGCCTCGCAGTCTCCAGGACCCTCTCCAGGAACAGGGCTGTCGTTCCATGTGAACTCCTTTGCCCCAGTTTCCGTAAAATCGTCGTCTTCGCCGCTTCTAAAGGTAAGTCCGTCGACGCGGACAATGAGCGAACCAGGTTTGTACTCGAAACTGGTTGTGAACACTGAGTTGTATCCGTCGATCTGGGAACTGAGGTCTTCGTTCTCATGTATGTGCTCGAGAGCGCCTCCTCCGGTCCTGAGATTGATCGTAACCAATCGATCAGCCCTCCTTCTTGTATGCAGAAAATCTTTTTCTCTGCTTGCCGCCTTTGTCCTGGCTCATGCTTGGAGAGCATGCCTCCTTGGCCATGTCAATTGCGCGCTTGCGAATGCCGGCCGACTTGTTCGCCAATATCTTACAGCATGTTTCGGCGCACTGGGCAAAACCGGTGAGACGAGCTTTCTCGTCAAGAGCCCTGTCGCGAATCGGCTCTATCTGGTCTTGAACATCTTCCAAAAGGTCTGCCATCATGCGAAGGTCCTGGATGCCTTTGCTGTCGTAGTTGGTGCGTTTTTCCTGCTGGTCAGCATGCTCCTGAACCATCAAAAGTTGCTGTAGCTGCTGAACCTGCTTCAGGAGAACCGCATTGATGTCAACTTTCTGTTTCGGCAAATTAGCGCCTTCTGATACCTTCTCCATTGTCTTTCAACCTTTCTTCAAAAAAGAGCGGCGGAAGCCCGCCGCCCTTGTTTGCCTATATTCTTGGCTTACGGAACCTTCAGAAGCTCGACATGAAGCACCGCGTTCTTTTTGACGTCGCCGCCAAACACGAGCGTGTCGAGCGCTCCAGTCTTTCTGGCAACATCCCTGTCAGCAGCATCCACTGCGGCGCTGTTGGCTCTGTCGTCCGTGTCGTTGTACAGGAGCTTGCCGTTCAGATAAATCCTGACCCTGTCGCGAAACTCCTCGTCCGTAAGGCTTCCGATTGTCGACAGCTGGTCTCCCTGATCGACAGCCCTGGTGGTATCAACTTCGTCGGCGCCTGCCTCTGCGTTCGTCACCTCATATATTGCCAAGGGAAAGTCCGTCTGACCATCGAGGGTGTCCAGTTTGTTATCGATGCCTTTCAAGTGCCCCTGCAGACTGTCGTCGTCTCCGACCGGCGTGTAGGCTGTCGGAGTGAACATGTCGAAGTAACCGTCGAGCCACCTGCTGTCCGTATCGCCAAGCTGATATGCCGCGTCGTCCGGCATCAAATCGCTGTAGAGCGTACCTGTGACCACAACATGGTCGTCGGCGCTGTCGCCTAGGGTTGCGTATCCGTCGACAGTCAGACTTCCGGTAATGTCGGCATCCAGGCCTACCGTAAGGCCTCCGGTAATGTCGGCATCTCCCCCGACGCTAAGATCTACATCGACATTTGCGCTTCCGTCAACATCCAGGTCGTTCAGCATGTTCACATCCCCGCTGAACTCGTGCTCGCTGGCCGTGTAGGACAAGGTGCCGGAATATCCGTCCAAGGAAACGCTTGCCTGGTATGCGTCAGCGCCATTGCCGGCGTTGAATGTCATCGTGGCATCGATGGCATCCGTGGTTCCGCTCGGATTGATGTGCACATCGCCGTCGGTCAGACTTCCGCCCTCGTATGTCTTGAACTCCCAGCGATCGCCTGAAACGGAATCGGTTATCAAGCACAGATAGCCGTCGATCACGCTTGCGCCGTCGCCGCCGCTCATGATGAGACACGGATCTTCGTCGGTAGCGTCGGCATCCTGATTTACATGCCAGGTCAGGTTGTTGGTTCCTGTGGAATCAGTGGTTCCGCTGGCAAGGTTTTCAAGAGCCTCCTGGATGTCCGCTCCGGTTACGCCGTTCTGCTCCAAAACACCTATGCGGCTGGCAGCTTCGTCAGCCGAAAGGTCTCCATCAGTAACACCGGTTCCCATGTAGGCTATTGCCCTGTCCGGCACATCGTCGGCGTCCGCTGTTGCGGAAGTCGACAGACCCCAATATCCGTCGAAAACCCAGCCGATGCGGTTGTATCCGTCGCCATCCCTGGCTGAAAATCCCGTCCAGTCGGTCAGCGCTTCGGTCCCGGTGGCGTTGAAAACCTCAACCGGATCTTCTATAATCAGGCTTTCGATATTAAGGACCGTTTCAGTGCCATTGACAGTAAGGTCTCCATTTACTGTCAGATCGTTGGCCACAAAGGCGTTTCCGCCAAGGACGTCCAGACCGTTGTTCATGTCAACATTTCCGTTGAATGTGACCTGACCCGATCCTATCTGGTTGATCTCCCCGTCGTCGGCATGAATTTGCAGTGTGTTGCTGCCGCCGTGTCCGTTTTTGAAGATAAGACCGGTTTTCAAACCCTCGTCGAGTTCGTTTCCGGAATACCCGTCGATTACGACTTCTGCAAATTCGAATGTGTCGTCGCTGTCGAGCTGCGATGCTCTGATTCTGCTACGGAAAACCATCTTTTACGTAACCCCCAGTTACTGGTGTATTTTTCCCTTCCCCTTGTCTTTAACGATCCGCTATCCGCTGTATAGGATTTTTTTCAGCGAGCGAATCTCATCATCGTACCGCCTACACTCCGAATTGCTGAATTCTATTGCCAGCGCACCGCCCTCGTCTTCCGGATCTTCAAATGTGAATCTGAATTTCTGCCCGTCACGACCGCAGTCCACCAGCAGCATCCCTTTGAGCTTGAGATAAGCCGCAAGTGCTATGTCGCTTGTGCTGTATGTGTACTTGCTGTCGGTCATAGGCGGACCACCAAAATCTTGCTTCCCCTTTCCAAATCGAAGGGAAATCGCATTGTAGTGTTTGAGCTGCCGGGATATACGTCTGTCCACTCTCTACCGGACGGCTTTGTCTCTCCGTTCCCAAGCGTCTGTCCGTTCAGCGTTATCACGAAGCGTGTCGCAAAATCCTGGGTATTGCTCCATGAAAAACCGCCCGGTATTGCTACATCAGTGTCAGCAGGAATTTCGGCCTCGAACCTTTCGCGCGCTGCCGGTCTCGCAGATGCAAGAATGCGCTCGCGCAGGTCGGCGGAAAGTTTTTCCTCCGTAACACTGCCGTTTCCCAACTTGACTGTCGTTATCGCACCATTTGCGACCTTGTCGGTCGTCACGGAGCCGTCACATATGTACGTGCCCCTGGTGCGGGTTCTTGGCATCTGATTTTTCCTCTAACACAAACATGACTTGAACATAACCGCCCGCCAACGGCGGGCAAGGGAGCAAACAAGTCCCTTTATCTCCAATGCTCTGTTATTGATAGATTTTTATAGCATCAACGATCCAGCCTGTGTAATTCGAAACTTCCGTCGTCTTCTATCAAAAGAAATGCGCGGTTGTCTCTTTCTACCCAATCTCCAGTATTTACATATGTTTTATCACCAATTCGCTCGGCTTTTGGCCGGTGCGTATGCCCTGCTACGATAACATCCGCCCATTTTTCTCGCCTTGCCAGCCTCTTCTCCTGCTTTTCCAGCAGCCGTTTGCCCATTTTTGTGGTTCTCAGGATGAGTTGTAAGTCAACAGTTGTGAACCGTCTAACCCAGTGGTTTATCTTTATGACCGCCCTGTTTGCCTTTGGCATCCGATTGGCGACGAAATCATATTGGTGTCCATGTATTATCCTGAATTTTGTGCCGCCCGACTCCATTTTCAGTTCATTTGCGAATCTCATGTCATTGGAAAGCACATCGCCAAAACATTTTATAATCCAATCATGGTTTCCCTGAATGTATGTTATGCGTCCGTGTCGGCGCGCAACATCCATAAATTCTTTGTGTCTTTCGTCTAGCCTCATTTTTGCGGCAAGATCGAATATGTCACCGTTTAGAATAAGGTGCGAATCTGGAACAGCGTATTTTTCAACCACTTTAAAAAGCGACGGAAGATTCCTGTCCCCCCTGTCGTCTCCAATATGCGTGTCGCTGACAACCATATGTACCATCAGACAACTGTTTCCTCAAATTCGATCCTCATATCTGTATTTCCTGGCAAGCGGTCTCAACCATTTTTAAATACACCCGAAAACAAGTTCTGCTTTCTGCGCAAATTTATGGTCACAGGTTTGGTTAGCCCTATTCTCTGCCTGTCGTTACCGGCTAGCGACCACTAGTTCTGCTAGATCAGACTTTGCATCACATCAGCTACCGCTTCGGCGATCTCCTGGGCATAGTTGGACCGAGCATAATAGCTTTGCTCGATTTGAATACCGCCGCTGCCGCCATCCGTTAACCAGTTCACAAAATTGTCCGGATCGGTACCGGAGTATTCGCCTTCGGTAGTAATGGCAACTTCAACATTACCCTCGCAAGCAGTTTCTATAGCTTGCCGAATCGTACATTTCAAATCCGCCGGCGCATTTCCGCCGATGAGAATTCCGTCTTGTGAAAATCCGTGGAATGCCACTGCGTACTGGAAATCGCGATCGCCGATTGAATCCAAAAGGCTAAAACTGTCGCGGGAAATGTCGGTGCTTGTAATATGCCAGGCATCGTATGCTCCAACTTCGTCCTGCCAACCGCACGCTTCCCATCTGCTGGCGTCTTTGCTGTAGGTATTGACCAGCTTGTTATAACACCACTCAGTTTGCTCATCAGTGTTTGATTCAATGGCGCCGCCATGAGGAGCACAGATTACGATCTTGTCGTGCTGGGAATCAGTTTCGGTAAGAATTTCTCCGTACTGGTTGTTTGAATCAAGTTGCGCTTTGCTTTGTCCCGTTTGAACGCAATCCTTGTCCAAATAAGCGTCGAAAGAATCTGATTGGTCAAGCCTCTGGCGACCAGCCAAAGTCATGCGAACATCGTCATTATCCGTGCCATCTTGATAATCCATGTGAACCGTATACATGCCGTACTTATCCGTATCATTCATGACCGTAATAAGCACTTGCTGATGTAAAGCAATGCCTTCGTTGGAACGCAATTCCGGGTCCATGGCAATTCGCTCTTCGCCTAGAATGGAAATTTGCTCGGTTTTTGCCTTCAATACATCGATTTGTGTACTCATTTTTTTCACTCCTTGATTGAAATGTCTTTCGAACCACATTTTGGGCATTTGCCCAAATGTACAGTTGTCTTATTCTTATCGTCCCATTTTGCTGGTCCGTAGAATTCGAAACCACAAGTGTTACATTTAACAGATGTGAGTTGAAAAATCTCCGCCAGCTGATCTATGAGCGTTGCCGTTTCAGCTCCCATGTTATTGACCAGCCTGTCCAGCCAGCGTATATCCTACATACCTCAATTCTTGAGCATGAACATATACATACTTGCCGCAATCATCATCGGGATCGGTGGCCTTTCGCGTCAGCTTGAAAAACATCAGGTCGGCATCTTTGTCGAAAGCGCCGGATGGAAGCGTAAAATCCATCACCCATAAATCGTCTGCGATATCGCTGCCATCAAATGAATATATTACCGTATCCGAATTATCCCAGTCTCCCAGGTCGTCGTCGACGCTTCGGAAAGCCCACTCTAATGTCCATCGGGTTCCTGTTCCATTTGACGGCGAAGAGGGCACCGTAACATATAAGCGCATTGTCAGGTCCCCAGACACATAGTTCTGAGGCGGTCTTCCAACCCAGCGGTTCCACCCATAGGCGTCGTAGTCGTATTTAATGGCCGGCATGTCGTTGTTTGAACTGGCAGAAGTCCCGCCTCCTCTGATTCCTCCATCTACCGGATATCCGATACGGCATGTGCTTTGCAATGCCGCACTGCTCGCCATCAATACGCGTTCGTCATAAATCTCAAGAACCTCTCCGTTTACAGCAACCACTCTGCCCAAAGGAATATGTAATTCTGACGGAAATCCTGTCGTGTTTATTTGAAGCGAAGCACTATTGTCAAGATATACATAACTGGTGTCGTTGTCGGTTACAGATTGGCCGGTCGCTCCGGAGTATACTCCCCTTAGCCCACCGATATCATACTTGAATTCACTGACAGAAATCTTAAGCGCAGAAATCGACGCTTTGATGATGCCAGTTTTCAGCTCGGCATCTACGCCGACTGTTTGACCGCCAGCTATGGAAATAGTGGTTGGCATTTTAACCCTCCATCAGCAGGTTGCCCTTCACAAAACATTGAAAATAATTGCCGGCAGAATCGATGTCGTCCCGCACGGTGACCCTCACCATGTCGCCGGTTCCGGCATACAGTTTCAAGCCGCCCCCTATCAGATAAGCGCTGGTCATCAGGTCTTTGTTGCTCACAACCCATTCCCAGCCGCCAGGAGAAGCAAACAGAACAAACTCTTCGTTCTGTTTAATGTTGAATATTGTTACTGCCGTTCCATTAGACACAGCTTCAATCAGCAGTCCATTGGTCAGCGGTCCGCTAACCGCTCCAAAGTATTCAGACCCGAAGGTTATGCTGTTCGACGCCATTGTAAATCTGATTTCCTGTAGAGAAATGTCATAGTCGTCGTCAGCTTCGTATGTGTATGTGACAGGAGACCCGGCCCAAGTATCAAGCAGATTTGAGGACCCACCGTCGGTTTTTACAAAATCGTTTTTGACTGATGAACTAACCGCTCCAAACGCCACTGGGTCCCCGTCCGGCGTGTAAATCGTAGTCTTCATCCGCCCCAGCCCGGATTCTACATCGATAACCTGTAGATGTACCAAGTCCAAATCGCCCTTGGCCACTTTGGAATCGCCCTGCAGGCGGTAAACGGCACCATCGAGAACAACGCCCACGGCATTGCCGGACGAATCATGGATCACATTCTCAATACGTCCGGAAGCGTTGGTTTTAAAAGACTGAACATTGGTTCCGTCCTGTCCTGCCACTAGAATGGGATTTTCCGTCGGCGGTGCGCCATCCGCATCCTTGCCCTCCATTTTCCACGGCGGTGTGCCTTGCTGAACAGTCCATGTGCCGGACTGTATTGCATCAACATTCCCTATGTTGTTGTCACCGGCTGGCAGCGAATCAGTGATTTTCTTGATTCCGTCCGTGTCGCGTACTGCCTCAAGCACCGTCTGAATCGCAGCTCCGGTGGTTTGTGACAGGCGTGTGGCAAGCGTATCCTCGGTGGACGGATTAACAATAGTTCCAGCCGCATTCCGCAGTTTGGACGCGACGCCCATCAAAGATTCATATCCGTCCTGGATGTACTTCAGGAATCGCGAATTAACATGATCATATAGGATCGCTATGGGAGATTTGGCCATCAGTACACCGTGTATGCCCTGCTGCGTCCGGTTTCGAAGGTTCCCGAATAGCTGATGGTGTCCGTTGCATCAGCAGCAGGGTTAAGACCATCAGCCTTATATACTATCCATTTCTCAGTGGCAAAAGTCTTGTTCGCATTGTAGGTGGCTTCCCATCGGCAAATTTTGCCCGTTCCAGCCGTTCTGTCTCCAGCTGTTTTAAACCAGGTTTCGCTGGTGGGAAACGGGTCAGCAGCAGGCAGGACCTCAGATGCGTACGGGCCATCTCCAAACCCGGGACCGGGGCTGTTGGTTTCGATGAAATGGATCAGCTGCCTGAGCGTCCTGTGTTCTTCTTCAGTTACATAGTCGACGCTCTCGCCCGACCTTGGATTGAACGGACCAAAAAGGTCTTCCAGAACAAAATAGCCGTCGGCGCCGAAAGTTAGGACGCCGTAATCGTCTTCGTCGATGTCATAGTCCGGTCCCGTAATGCGGTATTCGGAATCTATAGACGGTCCCGGAAACTCGTCCGGCGTGCGGAAAACCATGGCGTCATTCCTCTTCAGGCAGATCGTCTTCTTCCCCGCCGATCGTCCTGACCAGAGGATTGTCCTTCACTATCCAGAGTTCTTTCGGAAACGGCGGCTCTTCGCCGCTTCTGAACCATACGGGAACGATTCCGGCGGTGGACGTGTATACGCCTACGATTACAATCTCCCCGGCATGAACCAGCCCGTGGCAGTTGGGGCACAAAACGGCAATGTTTCCGTTGGAGTTGGTACATCGCGGGTCGCACCGCGGTATAATGTGGTGCCTGTGCAGAATGCTTCGCTTTTTCAGCCCGCAAACCTCGCACGATTTTTTCGGTCTGAGTGGCACGCTACCCTTTCCCCTTTTCTTCCGAAGCCATGATGGGGATTCCGCCCTCCGTCATGTCGTTGTCCCCGTCGCCGTCGCCGTCCATGTCTATCTCCATTTCGCGGATCAGATTGTCGTCGTCAGCTATGATGGACGACTGCAGCTCCTCCGCAACATCGCCCTCGTCCACCGATATTCCGGACTTTGAACGGTACGGAAACGACAGGCTGTCTGGAGGCGCCACTGACAGCCTGGGAGGGCGCAAGTCCGGCGGTCCGGAAACCTCCACCAAGATGCGCTGGTCCAGGCGCTTGCGAAGAGATCCGCCTTTGGCGGATTTTTTCACGCGCGCCGGGTCCAAGCCCGAAGTCGGGCTTAGAAGGTTGCGCGACTGACCCCATGGAACCTTGTATCCTAGGTCCCCAACCATAACATGCATCCTCTGCGGATGTATGTTCCTGACCCAGTACTGCTCCGTGATGCCGCTACTATTGCGCCTCGATCTCCGGCTCGCCAATGATCTCGACCTCCACGGCTTGTAAGCCCTTGTTGTTTTCGCCAAGCGCAAAGCTGACAATCTGTCCGGAAACCAGCTTTCTGAACGCTCCGGGATCGTCGATAATGTTCGTGTAGTGTACGAACAGCTCGCTGCCGTCGTCGTCGCGACCGATGAAGCCGTATCCGCGCTTCTCGCTAACAATCAGTTGTTCCGGCCGTTTAAACCGGATCTCCGGATTTTTCCGGAGTGTCGGACCATATCATCATCCGCATGGGATGCCGGGCGCTCGTGGAGGAGGTTATTGATTGCCCTACTCTCTCCTCTGGTCTCTGAACCTTCCTGCTACTTCTATGGGCTTTCGCAGGCTTGGCTGCTGATTTCCACCGCCGCTATGCGCTGAGGGTTCCAGCAATTCACCCGGTACGCATGAAGAGTTTCCTCTACATGGGGCCTAGCTTGACCAAACTACTTTTCCAGTGAATCTTTCTTGTTCCATCTTGATTCTTTTCCTCTCTTCTTTGTCGTCGTCCGCGTTTTATATTTACACCGACGAGCCATGTTGAAAGCCGGCTTTTTCAGCCAGCTCCTTTCCTGAGAATGAACATCTTAGTTCCGATGTCCATATCGCACTTGCGCTTCCACTTCGTCTTATGTGCTTACAGAATTTCCAACCAGCACGGCACAATACGGCTTTCTTCCAGTCTCCCTGAAAGAGATTTTTCCTTTTCTGGTGATCTTGCCATTGACGACCCGGAATCCTTCGATTCTACATTCGTGACCATCGGGTATTTTTCCTTCGACTCTATTCAGGCGGTTTCCGATTCTGTACCAGCCGTTGGATACATCAACCTGGATGACTGCGTTCTTGTCTCCCTTCATCTTCCTTTCTCCTTCCCGCTCCAGCTTAGCGGTTTGACGACAAGCTCATCGCCTATTATAAGACCTTGGTCGGCGGGATTGATGTTGAGGAGGTGTTGAACCTCCAAGATCGCCTCTTTGGCCGCGTCCAGGCGCTCCTGTCCGTCGACCATGGCAAGAAACGCGTCCCACTTGGCAAACAGCTTGTCAAGCTCCTTGGTGGCGCCGAGCTTCATAGCTCGGACGCGCAGGTTGCGCCTGATCTTTTCTTCGCTGATTTTTGCCGGTTCTGTCATGATGCCGCTTTCTGGTGGTGGGTGTCGGAGGCGCGCCTGGAAGGCTTGAATGCGCCCCTGAATGTCGGATCTTGCCTTTTGTGCTTGCCGCCGAACATGCCGTCCAGCGCCTTCCTCGCATCGTCGGTTATGGGCTTGTGCGGATTCCATCCGTCCAGCGCCTTGTCCACCTTCGGGTCGGGATTCGGTCTTGGTCTGGGTTTTCCGGAATGCGGCGTTCCGCCGCTGCCGAATATGTGTCCCAACGCGCCTTTCATCTGATCTACATCCTTCTGGAATTTTTTGCTGCCACTCACGGCGTCATAGATCGCCTTCGCCTTGTCCTTGGTGATCATTGCTTCAACGATGTTCTTTTCCGTGAGCGGCTTACGGATCTTGTTTCCGGTGTTCGTGACTCTCATTGCCTACCCTGCTCTCCTGAACAAGGAGCCCCCTTCGGGCTCGAAAAAGTCGTTCTCCGGGCGCCTGTAGGCGCCCCATAAGTTCGAAACCATTGCAAGCTGTGGATCGTGGTCCCATTCAAAACCGTCGTCGTACAGCCCGGCGTCCTCGCGCCAGCGCCCTCCGAACGACTCTCCGATTGGAACCATGGCTTCGACGACCAAGCGTTCCCACTCGCGATCCTCCTCGGAAAGCATGTTCGGCGCTCCGCCGAATTTTATGGAGCCTAGTGGTCCTCTGCTTCCGACATGCGGTCCTCCATAGACCGTCACGCCATCGGCTCTGCGTATGAAGCTCATCGGTTGGTCAGCTTCTTGCCCCAGCCGCCCCATGCCTCAACACGCACAGTGCCGTACCCGTCGTCCCCCTTGAACCACACCCGGTGCTCGTTCCGGCTGTCGAATGTGAGGCCAGCAGAGGCATCCGACGGGTCCAGGTCGCCATGGACATTTGTGCCGTCGAACGAATACTGGAGGATTTTCGAACCGCGGTTCAGGAAAGATATTCCCTGCGCGATGAAGTTGAACTGGGCTTGCGGCACAGTCGGAAACGAGTACCCGTCAACGCTGATGTTTTCAAAATAGTTGAATCTGCTCATAAAATGCCACCTCGGCGCAAAATGCGCCCGACAACATAATACGCTATTATTGATAGATTTTTTCTATATTGGCGCGAAGGGGGTGTAAAAAGTGCGAAAAGGCGGAACTACGGAATGAGGGATTTGGAAGCGGATACAGAAGAGGGGCTGATGTCAATGCAGATGCATTTTCTTCCCAAGCCCATACATACGGAGGCGGTTTTTCCCGACCCGGAGAACGGATCAAGAACCATGTCGCCCGGGTTGGAATACCTGTCCACCAGCCTTCTGACAAGCTCGGTCGGAAAGGAATCGTGCTTTGGGCTTCCCGGCGCCTTGTCGACAGGAATGTGCCATACGTCCGGAAGAAATTCGGACACCTTGTTCTTCACGCGCGGTGTGCCAGGCTTCCTGAACACCATGACATGCGCGAAGGTGGGTATGTAAAGATTGGCTTTCAGGGTTTTCGCCCATATCTTGTGGTCCTCCAGCACAAAACCCAAGGAAAACATGATATCCGCTATCCTTGAATGCTTCGGATACACCCTGCCCGACGACCTTCGGTCCGTCGTCGACGAAGCAACCACGCCGCCCGGGCGGACATTGTCCGCCGCGGCGGCGTACGCTTTGGTCAGGAACCTTTCATATTCGCCGAAATCGTCCCCCATTTCGGAAACATCCGGGGGGCTCATTATGGCCAGGTCGGACGGACTCTCGAGCTTAGGGACCTCTTTTGTCATGTCGCCGCATACGATTTTGGCTCCTGACGGTTTCTTTTCGGAGCTTCCGACTGTTTTGCGCACCATTGGCGCCTTGCGGTAGAAAAACATGCCTTCGGCCTTGGTGTTCCTGCCGGTGCCCTTTTTTCCCGTCAAATGCGACCTGGAAGTCGACATCCACACCGTTTCGACGGGCTCGAAACCTTCGCTTTCCACCACGCGCCTGACGTCCTCTTCCATGGAACGCATCGCCGCATTGGCTTTGTTCCCGATGTTCACTCCAAAAACGCCGTCCGGGGACAGCATTCTGCGCACCCTTGACACAGTCCGCCTCCAGTACATTTCAAGCCATTCCGCATATTCTGGATAGCGTATGTAGCACTGGGTCGGTTCGTCGCAATATCTCTCGTGCGAAAAGTACGGGGGGCTGGAGAATGCGAACGACACGTCGGAGAACTCCTCGCCGTCCTCAGACCCGCTACACCTGACGTCCAGGTCGCCGAATCCAAAGAAAGACGCCATGCGGACGATTCCGGCGTGCGTTTCGGTGTTGGGCTCGTATCCGAGATAGGACGCCCTGACGCCGCTGGCCATCAGCCCGAGAAGCCTTGTGCCGAATCCGCACGAATAGTCAAGAACCCTGTCTCCATCCTTCACCCACCGCCTGTAAACCGCCCTGGCAACATCCGGCTTGAATATGCTGCCCATGGAAGCTAAACCAGAATTCTTGGCACCTATGGCAAGCTGGGACATCGTGATCGGCATGGGGTACTGCAGGGGAGGACCGCCGCTGTCGGAATACAGCAAAGTGTTGCCGATCCTGTTCCTGATCACCGACCACAATTTCTTCCTGTCGGACAGGACTTCGAACACCGAAGGCCTGCTTCCGCTGCTGATCTTCAGTATGTTTGGAAAAAAATGCCTGTACACCCTGTGACCGGAAGCTCCGGCGCTCGAAACGGAAAGGGTTCCGCCGGATTCCAAAATCGCCTTGCGCGAGTTTTTGAGATTCTCAAAGTCGCGCCGCACTTTGCCCTCGTCGTATCCGCACGACATAATGTCGCACTTCAGAACGAAGTTGAACACGTCTTTGGCAATCTCGTCCCTGGCATCCTCGTTCACGGACCGCAGGAATGCGGGATCCAGCCTGTTGCCTTTCCACACCAGGTGCTCGTCTATCATTATGGACTTCGGATCGTTCGAAATCGCGTCCGTTTCAGGAAACCTGAGCGGATCGTCGTCCGGCCACGGCTTTTTCCTCGGCATAAGGTTCGGCTTTTCGCGCGGCGGCCGTCCGGTCTTTTTGCCTTCCTCAAGACCTGCAGCCTTCAGGGCTTCTTTCCAAGATCCGAACATCCTTATGAAAGTCATGGAGCTGGGGCACGCTTCATCAGCGTCAGCGTCCCTTTTCCCGATGCTGCTTCTCCCCAGCCTGTCCGACAGGTCCACAAGAGACGCAAGCGCTGATTTTCGGTCGATCATTTTTCTTGCCATGCTTTCCGCCTTTCAAAAGAAGCTCTCCAACGGCGCGCCGGACGGCGCGCGACATGTCGGGTCCGGACACGACAGCGTAGTTCATGCCGGATTTTTCATAATGCCCTATCTTTTCGTTGCCCATGTCGTACGGAACATATCTTGACTTTCCCATGCCGTCAACTTCCATCCACAGTTCGCCGCCTCCCCTTCGCACAACAAAGTCGCATGTCCACTTTCTGTCGTCGCACACGCGCACCTCGTACTCGTACGAATCTATCTCGCCAAGCTCGCGCATTGCAAGCAGTTCGTCTGCGGCGTCCTTTTCCATGGATGAAAGGTATGCGGCGCCATCGGCTCCGCGAAAGCTGCCGCGGCAGAAGAACTGGTTCTGCGTCTTGTATTCGACGCCGCACGCTGAAATAGCCTCTTCCCACGATTTTCCGGGAAAACACGACTTTATCGTGTTGGCGGCGTATCTGAATTTTCCCCGCTTGCGCGCCTTCACTATGGACCAATATCTCAGGCATGCCGTGTCCCCTCCATTGTCCTCAAGCCACGCCCTTACGGACCTAGCAACATCCGAAGGGTCTGCTTTGCGAAACTTGATGGGTTCAAGGTCAGCTTCCGCAAGGGCGCTGTTCCACGAGCCGAAAAGCCTGGATATGGACGCCGAAGAACCTACGGATCTGCTCCTTGAAAGGAATTCGGCCTGCATGGGAACGCGCCCGATATCCGAGGCGACGCCTTTTATGCTGCTCACTATGTCTTCTTTGGAAAGCAGGCTGCGCGACATGCCAAGCCGCCGCAGGGCGCTTTCCAAAGTTCCAAACTCCTGCGTGTAGCGGCATGCGGGAATGGAAGACTCGCGCTCGACCTCGGCTGTAGACGGCGGCTTGCCCAGCTTTGCGGCTATGCGGGAAAGCTCGGAAAGGAGTTCTTCCTTGGATGCGGAGCGGCATTCCTGCCCCGGAAACCTTCTTGGCTCATGGTCCGGAAAAATGTCGGTCAGCCATGCGCCCCAAGGCTTGCGGGAGTACAGGGAGGGAATGGAGAACTTCCCCAACCGGCGGTATTCCGATGCCGACGGAACTCGGTTCATGATTTCAGATACACGCAATATATCCGATATAATTTCCATATCATCAATGCGTTTCACGGTCCGCTGTTCCTAGCACGATTTTTCTTGTTGCAAACGCAATGTCCTTAGAATCGTATGATATGACTCCCCATTGTTTTCCGCTTTTTTTGTAATATTCTATTTTTTCGTTGTTGCCGGAGTCATACGGATGTTTTCTATTACAACGCAAGCCATCCACTTCCAACCATATGTTCCCATTGTTTGTCTTGATCAGGAAATCACATGTCCACTGTCTTTCCGGAAGCACTCGTGCTTCATATTCATATGAAACTATTTGGTTTTTGCGCCATAGTGATAAAAGTTCATATGCCACATCAGCTTCAATTCTGGACTTGTATTTTCTTCCATCTTTTCCAATAACTGATTGGCGAAATTGAAATATATCCCTGGATTCATAATCGAAACCGCACGAGCGTATACATTCGGCCCAAGTTTTTTTGCCCAATTTTTCCTTAACTGTTGAAGGAGAATATGGAAATTCACGTCGTGCCCTTGCCTTGCGGATTTGCCAGTATTCCATACAGGAGATATCGCGGTTGTTCTGTTCAAACCATTCATCAAGCGCCTCCGAAACATGTTTTTTTGTAACATTTCTTGCCTTTTCGACAGGAATGGAAGATGCAAGAAGCGCTCTTGTCCAAGACCCAAATTCGAAATATATCGGACCTATGCTCATTATTGGACTGTGGTCTAAAAACTCTTCTATTGACGGCGTATGCTTCAAAATACCATAAACGCGCTGTATTTCGCCAATCAATTCGTTCCTCGGTATACAGTATCTGTTGAGTGGATTTATCATACCAGCGGCCACAAGGGCGTTTCCGAAAGTTCCAAAACATCGCCGATATACTACATAGCTATATTTGCCCTTGTCACAATCGTCACGCACAGGTGTTCTACCAAGTTTTCTGTAAATGTCAGACAGATTGTCCAGCAAGTCTTCTTCACTGACTTTTGCTCTGGAGGTCATAACAGGAGATGGTCGTTTTCCAACAGCTTTAAACACAAAATCATCCCATGGCATTCTGGAAACAATTGTATCTGAAGAATATATGCCAGAATGTTTGTATTCACCTCTTGACGGAGGATGCCCAAGTTTTTTTGTAATTGCCCTAACATCGTTCATCAGTTTATGATCTGGAATTCGTTTTCCTTGTGCCAATGAAGACCGATTGTAGTTGACCATGCCTTTTCCAAGAGACGCCTCAAGCCATTGGTTCCATCTTTTTCGCCGCAGCAAAGATGTAAGAGCATATGATCCATGTCTGCTGTAATCCCTCTGTGTAGGAATTTTCCCCAGCATATCGTATACTTTTTTGATGTCTGAAAGAAATTCCAAATCAGTAACAGGATTTCCTTGTTTTTCTTTTCTTTTGTTTGTTGTTCCAAATATTTCTGTAAGCCACAAATTCCAAGGTTTCCGGTTTAGCAATGTATTCAGCGCAAATGAACCATGCTCTTTGTAATCCTTTTGGCGCGGGATTCGCCCAATCTTTTTTGAAACCGACTTTATGTCTTTTATGAGATTTTCATTGCTTGTTTTCTGTCTTTTTCTGACCATCTTTTTTTTACCATTTTTATCTGCTGATGATGAAAATATCTTACCCATAAAATATGGGAGCCAAACGACACAGTCAACATAAAAAAACCGAACCGCCGAAACGGTTCGGTTTTTTCTAGGTTATTAAGTTTTTGGACCGGTGGTTAGCCGACAGCCACGTTCTTGCGACCAACAGCCACGCCGCGCGGGTTGACGATGCCTATCCCTATGATTTCGTTCACAACCCAGCCAAGCTTTAGCTGTTTAGGTTCATCAGCCGGAAGAACTTCGATGTCCTGCCGTATCGGAAGAACACCCACGAACTCCGGATCGGCCACGCCGAAGACAGTTCCCGGAGGAACGATCTTGCTGACGATGATGTCGGAGCCCCAGATCTGCGCGTAAAGACCAGTCTGAAGGATCTCACGCTGCGTCACGGGGTCGATCTCGCCGACTCCAACGGTACCACCGCCGGAAGCCCAGTTCAGGATATCATTAAACTCAATGATATTCATGAGGAACTTTGAAGTGACGAGGTCCCAGCGGTCGACGGAGACCTTGATCTCCGAAAGGTCGCGCTTCAGAAGACCGGCGTCCGCAACGTCCGTGGCGGTGTTCTCGCCGCCGAGGGAAACATCGCCTGCGAAGTCCAGAGCTGCGAAGATGTTGGCATCCTCTTGGGCCTGGATCTCCTGGCGGGCCTTCTGCTGCGCCCTGTCAATCACATTGAACCGGCGCCGGCGGACCTCAGCGATCCTGACGGTTGGGTTCGAAATGACCTCGAACTCGGGCACGGTCACCCTGTCGCCGAAGACGCGGCTTTCGGGAGCCGAGCCGTTCGAGGACACCACGACGGCCGCGACATCGATGTCTCGGTCGTACACGGGAAGGGCGCCCTGGGGAAGCGGATCCACGACCAGCACGCGGCGACCCACGCCCTGGTAATCGAGGTTCCTACGAATCGGATTGGCCATTGCCTGGCCTAGAGCGATTTTGCCCTCCTGGGTAAGAAGGGCGCGCTTGATCAGCTCGTCGCGCTGCTGGTCGGTGAAAGAGGGCTGCTGCGCCATGCCGCTGTTGGCAGGCTGCATCTCCTCAAGAATGCTGGCGTACTTCACTATGTTGGCCAAGGCATCCTTCACGCCGGTTGCGTTGAGCTCACCATGCGTACTGAATAGCTTGGTAGACATTTTCTTTGACCTCCTGGGGTTCTCTTTGTTCTGAAAGGTTGAAACCTTGGGGCCGCCATTGGCGGCCCCAAGTTAAGTTATGCTATTTTGCCTACTCGAGGAAGTAGCTGATGACCGCATGCTCAATCTGCTCGCTCGCGCCGACAAGTGACGGTGGCGTGCGGACCAAGGACACTTCGGTCGTCTCGAACTCAACAAAGCGAGCTACGACAGGACCGGCTCCGCCTGGGGTTTTGGCAACCGTCGGGGTCAGAAGACCGGTGGCTGTTGCGTACAGCGCAGATCCCGGAGTTAGGGTCGTGTTGGTCGGGGTCAGGCCGTTGGCTGCAGCAGTGTCGGCCGCATCCAGAGTGACGCCATACACGCCGGGCTTGTCCCAGCAAGTAACCTTGCCGCTTGCGGCTCCGGTATGGGGACCGAGCGGGGTGCCAGAATAGACTCCGCTGGCGAAACCCGTGCCAAGACCGGCGGGAACGCCGATGGTCACGCCGAAGAGGGTTCCGTAGTTCTTGGTTCCCTCGTCGAGCAGCCACAGCGGGCGAACATTGTCGTTCGCGAGCGTGCGGGTGACGACGGCCCTTTTGAGGGTTCCTGCGTCGTTGACATATCCGTCGAGAACGTCTGCGGCCGCCTTCTCGGTCGTCGAGTTGGCGCGCGCCGCGGATGAAAGGGTTCCGATTTCGCCTCCGAGAATCGCCGTGTCGGTGTCGAGCATGTCGAACTGTCCGAGGGGCGGTCCGCCGGGCTGAAGAAGTTTGAGTGCCATATTCACTATCCTCCAAACATAAAAGGGTTTTTTGGTCTTTGATCTTTAAGCCCTGTAATGGGCCTTTTCAAACTAATGGAAAAATATTAGCAGATTTCCGAAAAATACTATGGGTTTATGGAACCTAGAGAATGTAGCTTTCGGCTAGTTCCATGATTTCCTTCATCTTTCCTGCTTCCATGGTCGTCCCGTCGTCGCGCAGGAAAAGACCGATCACATTCCATCCCTTGTCCGCAAGATGCTTGTCGAATATCTTCTGTATTCTTTTTTCGGCGTTGCGGATGGCCTGCTGCGTCTTTCCGTTCATCCTGCCTGTTGGGCGCATTCCTACGAGCTTCTGGATGGCGGCGATGTTTCGGTCTCCTTTGCCTGGAAGCCCCCTTTCACCCCTGCCTTTGCCTCTCCGCCTTTTGATTTGCTGGGCGCCTACCGTTGCCGCTGCGCCAGCAACTGACGAGAGTTTGCTGAAACACTTTTTCACGCTGTTGAGCTTGTCGACGACTCTGGCTTCCTGGTCAAGACCGAACTTGTACCAGTCCGCCCCGCCGCTTGTAACGACCATCATCTTTATGTCGGCTTCAAGCTGCGGAAGCATTTGACCGAACTTGTCCAGATCCCGCACGAATATCGCGAAGCTTTCAGCATCCTTGCGAGACGGAATGCGCGCAAACCTGTTTGCATACGGCCTTAGGTCCGACAGTATGTCGCGCGCCATCTGACCGGGCTCCGAATCTTCGGCGAACTCCTCGATCACGTTTATGAGGTCTTTGAGATCTTCGTTGAGCGTCTCGGTATATCCGAAAAAGTTCACATAGTTTGCCGCCACGCCAAGACCGACTACCAGCGCCGGAATCAGAAACCACGGGTTGATCGCAATGGCGCCAATGGAGCCAACAATGCCGCCGACTTTTTTCATGGATTTGTCTACGCGGACTGCTGCCGCCTCTTTTCCCCGGCTATCCAGCTCCTCCGCTATTTTCGCCAGCTCCCTGGTCAAAGAAGCATGTACGCCGACGAGCGTGCCGTGCGGCATCTTGGTGGCTACTTCCAGATCGTGGCGCTGCTGTTCGTTGACATTTTCAACAAGCGCGCCGCTTCCTTGTGCGTCGGCAACCGTGACAGGCTTGGGGTGCGCCCTGTCGATCAGCTGCTCTCCCGTCTCTTCGGTAATGTCATAGTCCTCGGTAGGCTTGTGTCTGACGAATTCCGGGTTTTCCTTGCTCGGATTTCCGACGAGGTCTCCGCCGCCGGTCTGTGACAGGTCGGACGAGATCAGCCCGCTTTCGGCCGCCTTCTTGGCGAACTCCGCCATGACCGCGCTTCCGTTCCATTGTTCAAAGCTCATGCTGCCATCTCCTCCGAAAGCAGGCTTTCAAGCCTGTTCTCTATCTGCTGCCTTGTCATTTTGAACCGCTTTCTTTTTCTCCTGGAAAGCGGCTTTGCCGCAGGGCTCTTCCGCGAAGCTGCGGGCTGCGCACCCGCAGATACCGCCGGGACATACTCGGGAAGCAGCCTTGAGGCCATTTCCGCCGGGTCTGGCGCCACGAACATTTCGTACCTGTCTATCTTCTCTATTGGCATTCCGTCATGCTCGTAAACGACATCCTGTAGAATCCCCTGCATCTCTTCCGATCCGGCGAGCTTTTTGCCTCGCGCGCGTTCGAACAGCCGGGAGAACTTCACCCCTCCGCTGTGAAAGCGCGAGTCAAGAACGGCAATGATCGTTTTCTCCACTCCGCTGCCGGAATTGACATAGCGCCTTAATGTGCGCGCAGAAGGACGCTGGTCTCCCGCTCCAGTTTCCTTTCCATGCTCAGTGGGAACCCCCCGTATCAGATCCGGGACGTCTTTGGTCAGGAAACTTATTCCTGTATGTACAAGCACTCCTGCGCTGAACGCCTTCAGAAGCCCGTACAGCAGCCCTATGAGGGAAAGCCTCTCCCCTCCTTTCACAAGCCCAATCCACCGTCCCATGCGAGACCAGAGGGAAGACTTGGCCGCCGCTGGCGCCACAACCGGCGCGGCTCCGGCGGCCCACGCCACAAGCAGATCGTCCATTTCAAACATGCCATTCTTGGACATTAGGCGTCGCTCGAAAACAGCCGACTTGCCGCGGATCCGGGATATGATGCTGTCGACGGTTCCCTTGGCGCTTTCGTACAATGACGAATCGCTTACCTGCGGCATCTTGCTTCCGCCAAAGCCAAGCATTTTGTCTATCATGGATCCGACCGTTCCGAGTCCGATGCCTAGGAGGCTTTCAGCTGCGCCAAAAAGCACGGCAAGCATCCTGTGCCCGGAAGCCCACAGCAGACCTGTTCCCATGTATTTGAACAGGGTCTCAAACGGCTTGCGACGCAAGCTAATGCTGTCTATCTGCTCGCCGAAGCGAGACATGACGGATCTGACAACCTCTCCGGCGCCGGCTTCCTTAACGAGTGCGAAGCTACTGCATTCCGGCGAGCTGCTGACGCAGGTAAGGCTCATTGCCAGTCATCTCCTCCCATTGGCTGTACGCACTGGTATACCTCCAGTCACTTGGACCGACCACATCGTACAGTTCAGACAGGAACTTTGATGTCTTGTCCTGCAGATAGCCGAGATACTTCAGGGCGCTTTCCTTCGCCCCCGCCCCGGCAGCGAAGTCCTTTGAGCGGCGCGGGGCTATCTTGTGGGAGAACTGCATGAACAGGTTGGGGTTTCTCGCCACTCTGGCACCACCCCACATCGAGGTTATGTAATCTCCCGGAGACGCCGATCTCGCGGCGCCTGGAAATGCGCTTACAAATGCGCTCATCCTGCTCGGGTCGTTCTTGAACATTTCGGTCACCCAGCCTCTTCTCGGCATTCTTGCTGCCTGCTGGCCGCGCCCTCCTAGCATGGGGCTGTATCCCAGCCCCTCTCCTTCGCCACCTTTGCCATATCCCGTGCCTCCGCCAACATCGTAGCTCGGGGGAACGTCGCCGCTGCTTCTCTGCAGCTTTGCCCTGAGACCCCTCACGGCGGCAAGGCGCCGCCTTACGGCGGCCGGGCCCTGCTGGTAGTACAGGCCCATGTAGTTCGGATGGCGCGCGTCCCTGAGGGTGTTCTCGTATGCGTCCAGAAGCTTGACGGCCGCCTTCAGGTTCTCTGGCGACATGATCCGCTTGCCCGACACGCCGCTGGCTTGCACCTTCGCCAGAGCGCGCATGAACATGACAGGATCTCGCATGGAGCTTGCCGGAACCTCCACGCCCTCGGCGAGCTTGACGGTTCCGCTGAGCCCCGGCGACCGCCCTGCCATTGACAGGTACTGCGCGGCCCGCATGGCTTTCTGGATGGCACCCGGACCGGGCTGCCTGGCAGGGGAGGCTCCGCCTATGTCGTATTGCGGGCTGCCGCCGGCAGCCTCAAGAAACTTCTTGCGCAGGACCTGGTTCCACACCTTGGCGGTTTCCTTGCCCCACTTGCCGTCCGGCTTCCCCGTTTTGAAAGTCGTCGGCATCATGCTGCGGTATCCTGCCTTGGCCATCATGACCTGTAGGCGCGCCACATCGGCGTCGTACTGTACTCTCGGCCTACGTCGCTGGCCGGTCGGCACCCTCCTGGGTTTTCCGGTAGCCAATTCTGGCAGACCTCCCGACTGGCCCTTGGGCTGCTGCGGAGCAGTCTGCGCAGGCTTCTCGGCGAGCTTTCTGATGAGATCGCTTCTGTTGCCGGCCTGAACCGCTATGGCTCCGCGCTGCACAAGCTGCTTGATGTATTTTCGGACCATGTTCCTTTGCTTGACTACCGTCGCATCAGACATCTTGTCAACCTGGGACAGCTCTTTCTGAATCCATTTGAAAAGGGAATCCAGCCCGACATGGCGTTTTGAAAAAGCGCTTAGCAGCTTCTCATCGTCCTTGGGGTTGCGAAGGGCGTTCCGGAAGCGGGACAGCAGACTCTTGTACTTCGCCTGGGCGCTTGTCGCATCGAGCATTTTTACGGCAGACGGAGAAGCGCCGGGCTTGCTTGGCGCTTCTTTTTCCTTTGCCTTGATGCCAAGATACTCCAAAGCCTTGTTTCTGTTTCCCTTCTCCAGCGCGCCTACGGCCGCAATGATCGAATCGGCCGTCGCCTTGAAATCGTCGTAAAGAGCGTTCGGCGAGTTGTCGTCTTTTACGATTTCGTAGTATTCGCCTATTGTCTTGAACACGCCCGTCATCTGCCGAACAGAAACCGCAAGCTTGCTCATTTTGCCGCTTTTGAGAAAGCTGCCTATGTTGACGGCCCACCACGCGAGCGCCTCTTTTGCGTCGTCGGCAAACTGGTCGTATTCCTGGCAGTTCCTTTTCCTGCTGCCGAAATTCCAGGATATCCAGTAATCCTTTTCGCGCTCCGACGGACCAATCCAGTGCTGGTCCTCAACGGCCCCCTCTATTTTGGCTGCCTTGCCGCTCAGAGAGCGTATCTTTTTGGCGAACGCCACCCTAAGCTCGGTATCGTCACCGACCTGCTTAGCTTTCCTCTCAATGTTATGCAGTCCGGCGTTACCGACGAAAGGGAGCGACGCCCTCCTCTCGATGTCCCTGAGAGCCTTGTCTACCGACGCGACAGCATTCGCCTTGCCCTCGCCCTCCAGGCGGTTGGCCAGCGAAACGAGCTGCCGCACCACGAACGCGTACTTGCCGGTCGGCGCCTTCGTCGCCCGCTCGATGTTCTTCCTCTGCTCCTCGACGATCGTCTCCACCTTTCCGCCCTCGTCGGCGGCGGGAGCCATCGTCGGACCTCCGCCGGGGTGGGCTTTGTCGATCAGCTGCTCCCCGGTCTCTCCAGTGATGTCGTACAGCCTGTCCAGAGCCGCCTTGTAGATGGCCAGCTGCCTATCGACTGCCCGCGCAGCCTTGTGCTCCCCCATCTTTTCAAGGTCGCCGGCGAGAGACACCAGGTCCAGCGCAACGGAAGCTCCCTTGCGCCTCTGAAGCTCAATGATCGCCCTCTGCTGCGCCTGCTGCGGAGTCAGCCTGCCGCGCGACATCTCGACCAGCTGGCGCGCCCTGTTTCTGACAAACGCCTGGTCGGGTCCGGAAAGCTGCGCGTACGGCGAAGCCGTTGGCGCGGTTTCCGGCTGGCGCGGCTGCACCAGATGCTCAGGAACCACATCCGGAACCTCGTCCCCCTTCATCCAGTCCGGGAGCTTCGGCTGGAACGCCTGCTGTTGCGGTTTGCGCTTGGCAAGCTCTTCAGCCGAAGGGACGGGGACGGGACGTCCCGCAAGGCCTTCGGGAATGTGCTCGGCCGGCATGTCCTGCGCTACGGAAACTTTGCGCCCATCGTGTCTGCTCATCATATTCTCCTTGGCATCGCCAAACCTTTCGAGTTGCGAATCGCGCGCGTCGTGAGCTTTCGACTGCCAGGCAAAAGGCGATGATCTGCCCAGATCAGCAGGCTGCTGACCGGACTGCTGTTGCGTAGTTTGCCGTTCGGTTTGCCTTGGTGCCGGCTTTTCGCCATATTGCATTACATGCAAAAACCACTCAAGGTTTCCTTGATCCGGAGGATTTTTCGGTCCCTTATTAGCCAAAGCCGTGTTTCCTATGTCTTTCATGAACCTGTTCCATGCCTTGGCAGTATATCTTCCCCAGAAACCGTCAGCACCGGTGGGTCCCAGTATTGCCGGGTTTTTGAACCAGCGCACCAAGTACTTCTGAACCTTGACCAGAGTTGGATTTCCTGTCCTCCTTGTTTTTCTTTTAGTAGAATATGGGGCACGCTCAATAACGGGTTTGCCAAATTCCACATTTTTAACATTCGATAAGCGTGCGTGCGTCTGCTGAAGTTGTTTGAAATTCTGCGGTTTAGCAAAATGTTCAATCAGAGGGCCGTATTTCTTCGTCCATGATTTTACATCCAAGCCGCCAAGTAATTTGCGTTTGTCTGGAATGGGAAGTTGGTTCCAGAGCTTCGTAATTTTCCGCACCAAACCCGGATCCACTCTTTTCTGTTGTTTCGGTCCACGCTTCTCGTCGAGTTTTCTGGCATCTCTTAGTACATCTTCCATGTTGTATACTTCGGCAGACTTGATAATATTTTCGACACCCTCAAGGCCGGCAAGAACCCTATCTAGGTTGCTGTCACCAAGCATTTCTACAGCCGCGCGGTATTTTCCGCCGGATTCTTTTGCCTCATGCCTGGAGGCGGCGTGCCGGACAACATCCAGCGCGCGCCTCACGTCTCCGCCTTCGGGCACCGGCAGCACATGCTCCAGAGATACATTGGAAGGCAGCAGCGCCCCAACGGAATTGACCTTTTCGCGCACAGCGTTTTCAAGCCCGGGATCTGCTTTCTCCTCAACTACCCAGCCCATGTCGGACGCTATTTTTTCAAGCTCCCGTATGACTACGCTTTCGCTAGCTTTGATGTGGCGCATCGCTGTCCTCCTCCTGCTGCTGCTGCTTGTTCACTTCGTATTCGGCCGCCTTCTCCATGAGTGACGTCGCCAGCCTGAACGAAGACGTCGCCAGGACATTCTCATTCTGACGCAAAAAACCGTCCCCCATGCGTGCAATGCGCTGGGCAACGGCTCTGATGTTCTCGCAGATGGGTTCGATTTCCTTGAGCGTGCACTCAACAGCATGGGCTTTCTTGATCATCCCGGCATCTGCCAGGTTGTACGCCATAGCCTTTAGGCCTTTTTTGACCGCGGCTGTTAGTCCATTAAGCTCCCCGACTCCGATCCCCGCGTCGTCCGCCCTCTGCTCGTCGGCGGGCTGGACCGGCTCCGGCTGCTTCTGCTCCAGCTCCGGCTCTTTCTCTTCCGCTTCAATCACAATCGGCTGAAACGCCTCGGGCGGCGGACCGTCCAGCACACCGGTTTCTTTGGCTATTTTCTCCAGCTCCGCCATGACTTCGCTGGCGTCCCACGCCATGCGGTCTTCGCGTGCAAAAGACATGCGCGCCTCCTTATCCCCACAGGAACTGCAGCGTGTTGATCATCGCGCTGGGAGGACCCGTTACGATGCCCACCGGAGGATGCTGCGGGGTTATCTGCTTTGAAGTTAGCTGCCCGTTCTCGTTCACATACAAAGTGGCGTTGATCGGGTAGCGCTGCGTCGGGTCGAACTGGTCGGTCTCAAATATTCCGCGGCAAAACCACAGCGTCACGCGGTTGCTGCCAAGCGTCGTGTCGTCGCCCGGAAGGTCGGGCACCCTGGACACATAGCTTGAGATGACCTTTATGCTGTCGGGAATATGGTCCCCGTCTAGGTCGAAGTTCAGCTCCGTGCCAGCCGGAGCCGTAAGGATGCCGTTTATGTGGTTCAATTCCAGGTTTTCAACATCGCACACGAAGCTGGACGGGACTATCTGCGAGTCCGGCAGCTCCTGCTTTGCCTCAGCCACAGTGTAGTACCGGCCGTACGCGTCCTGGACGCCCACGGCCGGTATGACCGTCACCACGTCGATGCTGGGCGTGGTGAAGGCGGCGGTGCGGACGTCGTCTATGATGCCGAAAGGGGCAGTTCCGTCAGACAGCCCTGCAACCACTTGGTTTCCAACGACCTTTAGCTGGCCGATGTTGCCCGGCTGGAAAACGGAAGTACTGTCTACCGTATAGCTGGTCGACAGCGCGTTGCCGATCTGAATGAGCCTCAATACCATTTCTGATGCCTTTCCCACAGCCAGAGGAGCTGCGAACTAGCCCGAAAGCCTTTCGCCCAGATGCGAAAGGGCAATGTCCAATGCGGACGCGGCTTCCTCATGCCCCATCTTGTCGAGCCTGTCGGCGATCCTGATCAGTGTGTCGGCTTCCGCCTTTAGAACAAGGTCCGGAGCCGTCAGCTCGGCGTCAGCGCCTGGCATTGCAACTTCGGCTTCCACGCCCTTTTCAGCGAGGTTTCCGAGAGCCATGGAAACTGCATCGGCAACATCCGGGGCGCCTGCGGCGTCGGCAAGGTCTGCCACGCGGACAAGCGATCCGGCAATCGCCACAAGCTCGTCGCCGGAGGCCTTCTTTTCAAGAACACCGCTGTCCTCAAGCAGAGCAACCATTCCTGCTACAATCTGGTCCGAGTTTTTCATGACGGCCTCCTACTTCTTTCCCTTCTTGACCTTTGGACCGCTCTTTCCCGGTCCGTGGACTCCGGTCGGCTCTTTGAGGTACTTTTTCGGCAGCTTGTCGATAGCCGTACGCGCGGCGTATTCTTCGGCGTCCTTCTTTTTCATGCCTTTTTTCTTGGCGGTTTCCATAGCGCCCTCATAGCGCTTCCGGAAGGCTTCTTTGTCCTTGCCGTCAGGAAGAGCCTTCAGCCACTCCTTGTAAGAACGCCCGGGCTTTCCGTCTCCGCCCTTTCCGTTCTTCTTGCCCTTTTTGGCGGCAGCAATCGCAACTTTCGGGCGGCTGTCGGAAAGGTTGGAAATTACAGCGTCGATCTTGTCGGCCACTCCGGCGAATCCGGATTTGTCCAGCGCTCCAGCCACCTTCGAAAGGCGTTCTACTGCGAAATCGATTGCAATCGCCAGCTGAATGTCTCCGGCGTCGCATGCCGGAGCCTCTTCTCCGGGCTTTTCCGCAGGCGTTTCGGAAACGGCATCGTCCGCCACAAGCCCGTCGTGAACACACGGACCGTCCGCGACATAACAGCCGCACGGTTTCTTCTCTCCCTTGTCTTCAGCCTTTTGTTCCAGAGATGCCGTGCGATAGAGTCCGGCAAAGCTCTCGTCTTCAAGAATGCCAGACATCGCGGCAGCAATGTCGTTGGCATGGTAGGACTTCAGGGTCATTGTTCAAGCCTCCTCACAGGCATCATTTGCATCCAAGCTCCCGCTTTCTGTCGGCGACAGCCATCATTCCTTGGTCGGTCTTGTCAGCCAGCTTTCCGCTGGCCACATATTTCTGGTTTACCGCTTCCACTTCCGCGCAGCTGCGCGCCTTGGCCAGCTCTGCTATGACATGCTCCAGGCTTACAGAACCCATGCCCCATCCGGCTTTCCTGCTCATTTTCAAGGCGTCGACCATCGCGGCCGCTATTTCATCAGCGCTGCTTTTCATCGGCAGTTTGACTCCTTATTTTTCCGGTGTTAAGGATGAGCATGCCTTTCTTCGGCTTGTAGCCGAGCCATTCGAGCAATGCGTCTATCTCATCGTCGGTGATGTCGAAAGGCTTCAGGTCGCGTTCAAGCTCCAGTCGCACTTCGCGCTTGCTCTGCATCGGGCACTCCTTTTTATGCTATGGAACATCCGGGGACCATAAGGTCCCCGGACATCCGGTTTTCTACCAAATTCGCTTCAGCTGGCTGGCAAGCGACACTGCGTCATCAGCCATGGCAGCATGGCCGCCTTCTCCGACTTCGTTCTGAACTCCGACCTCGATCGCCTTTCCGGCACTCGCGGTTCGGACCGAGCCTCCGGTTCCGGGGAACCGGTCGATGGACTTCTTGAAAGCCTCGAAAGCCTTGTCGTCGAACTCCATCAGCTCGTGAACCTGGGTGTGCAGATCGTTCTGACCGTCAATCATGCCCTTGTCCTGCATTTCAAGAGCAACATCATAGGCCCTAGCCAGTTTGATCCGGTATGTGTCGGCATCGGCGCTCGCCTTCTTCTGGACGAACTCCTTGGTCAGCTCCTGACCGAACTGCTTGCTTGCCTGGTCGCCTTCGCCGAAGTACTGGCTCCAGTACTTTGCGGCTTCCGGATCGACGGCAAGAGCCTTGAGCTTCGCCTCGTCGCCAAGATCGGCTTCAATCAGCGCACCGGACTTCAGCAAGTCACCGACGCGCTCGACAGCCTCGCGCACCGGAGGAAGGCTTTCGACTGCTTTCATGATTTTGGCCTTGATCTCGTCGATGCGTTCGATCTTGTGCCCCTCGTCGGAAGGAGAGGTGTCCAGACCCTCAAGCGAATAACCGCCCTGCGGATGCGCGGCAGGAACCATGTCTGTGTCCATGTCAGCGGCAGGGTCCAGCTTCAGCTGGTAGTCGCCAGCAGCCATTTTCTCCATGTCGGACGCCAGCTTCTCGCGCCATTCCCTGCGCTGCGCAGCATCTGCCATCAGACCGCCGTCAAAAGCGTCAAGCTCCGGCTCGTCCTCGAAGTCCTCTTCGCCTTCCTCATCCTCTTTCTTTTCCTCTTCCTCGAACTCAGACAGGAGCTTGGCAAGAAGCTCATCGTCGTCGTCCTCGGCAGCGGGCTCCGGAGTCTTCTCTTCGGGACCGAGGGGAATGTCGTGCTCCTTCTCCTCCAGCTCCTCAAGAGCCTCGACGCGTTCGGAAAGCCCTTCGGCCTCTTCGGCGCCAAGCGCAATTCGCACCATCCGGCGCCGCTTTGCGGCGCGCGCTTCGAGCATGCGCTCCAGCTTCAGCTCCGCTTCGCTCTTCTTGTCTTCCTTCTTGTCGTCTTTCTCGTCTTCTTTCTTATCCTCTTCCTTCTCCTCTTCTTTCTTATCCTTCTTGTCTTCCTTCTTCTCGCTTTCCTCTTCCTTGCCTTTGCCCCTCTTCCTCTTCATGAATGGGGGCAGGTCCTTATCTTTATCGTCTTCCTTCTCTTTCTTGTCGTCGCCTTCTTCTTCCTTGGCAGCTTCAAGCACGAGCGCGGCGTCCTTGCGAAGCTCGCCGCACGCGTCCAGCGATTCACGCGCAATTTGCACCAACTCGTCGCGCGCTGCTACCTCTTCCTCGCTCTTGGGCTGCAGTTTCCTTCCAAGCGTCTCGGACAGGAGCGCCAGCTCGTCGCCGGAGTTGTCGAGACCCTCGATCAGCTCAGCTACGCGAATTTGCATTTCTGACGAAGCGGTTGCCGGGACGGTTTCCTCGATAGGAGGAAGTTCCTCCTTTCCCTTGGTTGCCACGCCTTCTGAACCCAAAAGGCTCTTCAGGTGCGCAAGATCCTCTTCGACTTTCTTTAGCGCATCATCCACCTCGTCCTTGGTCTTTTCTGCGTCAGCCGGCTCCTCGCCTTCGGAAAGCGCGGGCTCTTCGGCCGGAAGCGGAGGCGCCGGAGGCGCTGCGGCTTCGGGAGCCGGAGGCGCTGGAATCGGGGGCTGCGCCGTCACGATGCGACCGGTCAGCTCGTAAGCCACTTTGCTAAGCCCCTTGTCTCGAAGTTCGGCCATCAGCCTTCTGCCGTAGTCCTTGGACGAGAAGAAATCCCAGTACTGTCCCAGGAACTCGCCGTCGTAGGCCTCTCCGCCCTTGACGGTCATGACTTTCTCGCCGTCGGCATACACGTCCCAGCGGCTGGCCTGCTTGTTGATATCGGACTTTTCATGGTTTGCGAAAACCTTTATGAACTCAGCGCGCAGATCGGCGCGAAGCAGGCGCTTGCGAAGAGCCTCCTCGTTGCCGTAGCTCTGGTAGCCTGGATGGACTCCGTCGTTGCCGGGCTCCATTCCCTGACCCTCCATCTGTTTGTCGCCATCAGTCTTGAGGCTGTCATTCATGGGGTCGACAGGATAGGTTTGCGGCTCATTGACTCCGCCGCCACCCTGCCAGTACGCCTGGCTCAGAAGGTCGGCCGGATCGACCGGCTCATCCGGATCGTGATCGTCGTCCGCCGACATGGCAGGCTTCGGAATCTCCTTGAGCTGCGTTACGTTTCCGCTCACATCGCGCTTGTACACATTGTTCCCGTCGGAGAAAAACTTATCCTCGCCCTGGCTCAGAAGAGCCTCGCGGCGCAGCCTGCGCTGCTCCAGCTCGGCGCGGGACAGCTTTTTCTTCAGCTCCAGCTCGTTACCGTAGCTCTGGTATCCGGGATGCAGTCCGTCGGACCCGGGCTCCAGGCCCTGTCCATCCATCTGCTTGTCTCCCTTGGTCTTCAGCTGGTCGTTCGTCGGATCGACCGGATAGGTCTGCGGGTCGTTGACTCCGCCGCCTCCCTGGTGGTACGCTTTCTTGTCGAACAGCGCGCGACGGGCGCGAGCCCTCTCTTCAAGCTTGGACATGTTGTTTTCCTCCTTGTTTGTCCTGCTGCTGGCGGTTGCTCGGATGCTCCCTGGCATGTCATGCAACGCCTTCTCCATGGCATCCAATCTGCTCTGGATAACCAGAACCTGGGCACCCAAGCCCATTTCGGCGAGACGCGACTCTCGCCCGTCAAGGGACCAGTGCGGCACCGGCCCGCTGGAATGGGGGTCCTGCGTGGCATCGCCCCTTCCCCCCGTCATGGCGTAGTTTCCCGCCATGCCGTAGGGAGTGTTTGCTTCGGAAACCGCCGGCGCCCGTCCAGCTTCGGACGCTGCCGGTGTGCCCGCCTCTCCGGCGGCAAGCTCTCCAGGCGACATGTCTTCCGAAAGCTCCTGGATCAGCTGCCTGTTGGCCATCGACTTCGCGTCGGCGGACGCGTTCGGGCTGTCGATGACCGCCATGAGGTTCCTTATCTTTGTGCTGCTCTCGTCGTCGAGAGCCTTTTTTGAAATCGCAGAGCCGGCCAGCGAAAGCTGGCGCTTCAGTTCCCCTATCTCGTTCTCAAGCCTGTCCACCTCGCCAGGGACAACACATCCGGCCGTTCTGAGCTGCTCCACCTGGTTGACCTTCTCCTTGGAATACTTGTTCAGGCTTGCGATCACGCTGCGCAGCTTGGCGCCGGGATCGGCGCCAGTCACGACAATGCTCAGCTCGATTGGCAACAAGTCGATGTTGATCTCGCCGTAAGTCGTCTTGCCCTTTACATGGAGACAGTATTCGGCTTCGGTGCGCGCAATGTTGCCGCATTCGAAGCAGATGGACTTACCGACTGCAGTACCCATGGACACATTTGTCGCATAACCGGTGGAAACTTTCCTTGCAAGATCCGGATAGTTTATCTTGTCCAGTGCGCACAGCGCGACGACGCGCTTGTACTTGTCGTCCCAGTATGTGTCGACGACCAGGCCGCGCACGCCATCTACGGAACTGCTCTGATGGTCCTTACAAAGCGGTCTTCCGACCCACAGGCGATAAGCTTTCTTCAGTTCCGATTCGGGGAATATGTCACCGTTATTGTTTTTGTATGGCAACACATTGGGATCGCTACATTTCCATTTCCATGACCCTTTTTTGTCAATAATCCATTCCGAAGTCAGCGGTTTTCCGTTGCTTCCGAGCTTCGGCTCGCCCGTAGCTTGGTCGACCAATGCGGCTTCGCCGCTGTGCATCATTACGCATGAAAAATATACAAAATCATTGGCTTTTGGAGCCACTTTCTTCAGGGCGGCCACCTTGTGTAGAAACCTGCTGCGAACCAGATCGTCGGCAAGCGCAATATCTGGAGTATGAATCTGGTCGGATGTGAATTGCGATTCCGCAAATTTCACAATCGTCATGGCATTTTCGCTCCTTTTTTCAGGTTTTCTGCGGCGGTAACCCATCGGTGATTTTCCGGAGCAAACGCTTTCTTGATTTGCTCTGGATCGTCAAAGTCGAAAAAACTAAGCGGAACGATATGGTCTATGTGCCAGTCTCCCCACTTCCCAGGACAAGAACCAAGATGCTCGCATATGGCCCTGTAGTCTATCCCGTATTCATCCGACTTTTTAACCTTGCCGTGTTCGGAATATGACCTAAAGGCGTGGCGCAGCCTTACTCTCAGCCGCCTTATCACTTTCAGCGCAGGGTCAGCCTCTTCTCGCCTCTTGCAGTAGCAGCTTGGGCAAAGCTCCGATATGCCCCTGGTCTTCAGCATTCTCACTTTTCCGCAGGCCGAGCAGGCTCGTTTCGGAGGGTCATAGCATGTAATACAAAGCGGCTTGCCTTTCTTTCTCACATGTACGGCTTTTATTTTGCCGCATTTGCCGCATTTCTCTTTGGGCGTTCGATAGCAAGAAGCGCACTTTCCGTTGCCATGTATTGGTCTCACAAGTCCGCATTCTACACAGGTGGCCTCCGGAGCCACATAGCAGCTGGCGCAAATTGGCCTGCCGCTGTTCCTGGAATTTATGCGCCTGACCCGTCCGCATGATGAGCACTTTGCTTTCGGTCTGGCATGACATCGACCGCAGACTGGGTGCCCATCTGATGTTCTTGAGTGGATCTCAGCTTCTTTTCCGCACAACAGGCAAACGCCCGTTGGCCTCGAATACTGTCTCCATGCGCATTTTCGGCAAATAGGCTTTCCATCCTGCCTCTTTGCCACCCACCAGAGCCTTCCGCAACAAAAACAGGTTTCCTTTTTATGCCTGCTTTTCGAATAGCACGCCCTGCACACCGCAGGGCTCCTTACCGCAAAAGGTCTTTTGGGGACATTTCCGCATACCGAGCATTTTCTCTGCTCAGGCATGACCCTCCTCGGCAGACAGCATTCTCGGAGTCATGAATCCGCACGCGGCGCACCGAACAAGCGGTCCCGGAGACTCCGGATCCAGCTTCTTGCCGCACTTTGCGCAGCAGACGCTGCGCGCGGCTACTTCCTCAAGCGCCTCTCCGCGGTCACGGAAGACGCTGCCTATTTTCGCTTCAGAACGCTTAATGATCGCCATCATTGCCCCCAAACAGCCTTATAAGCCTTGCGCGCTTCATGATTCCCAACCTTATTTCAGCAATCGACTTTCTGCGCCTCAGCACATTTTTGTTGAAATGCTCTCGCAACTGGACATCCACCAGCGTTTCCATGCTGTTTACCAGCTGCGCTATCTTTCCGGCAAGCATAGTCAGGTTCTGCACCTGCTCCGGCGAGAAAGCGTCGAGTTCCTCCATGTAGGTTTCGACGGCGTCAGAGATGCGCTGCATCGTGTCAACAAGCGAATTCTTTATCTCAGCTGTTTCCGTGTCCTTGAGAAGCGGACTCATGAGGTCGAGCGCCTTTCCAAACTCGGGTATCAGGTTTCTGTAGTTCGACCTGACTTCGCTCTGAAACTGGTGCAGCAGATGCCGTATTTCGTACATCTGGTCCGGAACAGCCTCCGGAACCCTTTTGAGCACATTGGACAGGCGCTCGTCGTGCTGCTGCGCCTCCCCGAGCTTCTTCATGAAAGCCTGGAGCGCCTCAAGCGACATGCGCGCCGCCTGCTTCTCTTCTTCGGAGATTTCAAGCGAACGCGGAATGTTCTGCGCCGATTTGACTACTGCTGTTTCTCCGCTCATCGCCCCTCCGCATGAAAAGAAAACGGCCGTGCGGCCCTTCGGAAGAATGGTAAATTATTAATAGATTATCAATAGCTATATGCGGCACAAAATGCCGACGCAAAGGCTGCCGGACGGTTGCGTTATTGTATGTCTCCGTAATTGCTGAAGAACGGCTCAAGAGAAAACCCTTGGTTCATGTTTTCGAGCTTTCCGTCGTCCCGCAAGCCGATGGAATTCGCCGCAATGTCCTGATCGGAAGCGGTTTGCTGAACCGTTCCTCCGGGTCCGATGCCGATCAGGGAGCACGAGCACTTTGCTTTTTCGCACACGCCCGGTCCGGGCATCCCGTTCGCGCGCCATTGCTCCAGCGTGCGCATCCTGCCATGTCTCGCCCTACACGGTCCGCACGACGAGGCATACCTGTTACAAAACCATACATAAAGCCTCTTTTCGGCAGGTCCGGCAAGCCTTTTGCGCAGCATGTCGTCCAGCCTCTTACCCGCAGGGGCACTGTATTCCCTTTTTTCATCGTCCGTTTTTGAACGGCTTTTCTCGAACAGCGTGCGCAGCCGGTCGTATTTCCGGCGCAGCGCTCTACCAATCCTGTCCCACAAAGCCGCATGGCGCAGAATGGCATCTACGCGATCGGCCTCCTCCGGCATTCCCGCAGCATCCAGCTCGTTTGCAAGCCTGACAAGCGGGGGCGCAATGTTGTCCGTCATCTGCCGCCGCCTTCGGTGGCTACGGGGATCGACCGTATGCCGTAAGGATTGCTCATGAACGATCCCGGTCCGCTGCTGTATCCCTGGTTTTCAGTGTTAAACTGCAGGTCTGCTGGCGTTGGCTCTATCAGATTCTGCTCAATGTGCTCGTTTCTTGTCTGTTTTCTCAGCGCGTTCCTTATGTACGATGTGTCAAGCGGAGGATGGCGATGCGATTCCGGGTCGCATGAGCATGTGTCCACGAACCTGTCGATCATGTCCACGAACATATCCTTGAATCCGTACGCTTTTGCTTCGCGGTACGCAAGGTCGCATGGCCAGCCGGATTCCGTGCGATGCCTGGCAACGATTCCACCTGTGCGGTCGGCACCGTGTAGACAGTGTACATATGTCGGAGACTCAGACAGGAAACCGGAAACGCTGGGTCCCATCAAGGTCCACCCCTCGTCAGCCGGCGACCCGTGCTCAAACGGAAGGGGAACATGCTCCAGCCCTAGGTTTGCGCACCAGCCGGCAAGCTCCGGAAATCTTGTGTCCAAAGACACAATGCGCCTGATGCCGAGTTCGTCCCGCAAGGCTTTGAGCTGGTCTTCGCTGTCCGGCAGACCTCCCCTGCATAGGCAGTGCGGCTGCTGCGACACCATGCCGAAATTCCTAGGAAACCTGTCGAAGTTCCTGTGCCCCAACTGCGACCTCAGCATCGCAAGCGTTAGGCGGTCAAGCCTTCCGGTGGGTTCGATTCCGCGGTCCGCTTGCCATTCTGCCAGCCTTTCCCGAAAGCATCCGTCTCCGATGCGGGCACCAAGCGTGTCGAACATATGTCCAAGCATGCGACCGACACCGCGCCTGCGGCATGCGCGCGCATTGAAAAACGCAGCGTCGTCGTCCGCCCTGAGTTCGGGATATATCCGCTTCAGCGCCTCCCTGCTCTTGGCTTCCGCTTGCGGCTCGCCATGAAACGGCTGCGCCATCATCTGCTCTTCAGTCCGCTCGTGCTCCCCGATATGTCCTGCCTCGTGCCCTATCACCTCGACGATGGCCATTTCCAGCATTGCGTTGTAGTCCGCCTGGCTTGGCTTAGCGCCCTTAAGGGCGCGCTTCATAGCGTTTTCTATCGATCCCTTGAAAAGGTGTATTTCGCGCGGGTCCTTCCCGGGCCCCGACTGCACATGCCCGAGATGATCGGAGCTTCCAGGATATACGGTTATCTTCTTCACCTGCCTGAGCAGACCTGGATACTTGCTTTTGATGCGCTCGACAGCCGCTCTTACGGCCGGGTCCCAAGGCATAACAACGACATTCTGCGCATGTTTGCAAAGGGGCGGGTTTTCGGACGCTGTGGGCTCGAACGACCTGCCCTTTCGCCCTTTCCCGACCTGCGGAAGCATTGTGGGCGGGGACGGGTAGTGTACGTCCCTGACGCCTTCCAGGGTACGCCCGACCTCGTCGATAACCTGCTGGACGAAAAACGGGTTCAGACCAGCAAGGATGTTCCTCGTAAGGCTTATGGACTGTCCTATTGACGCGCTTGGCGGCATCTGCTTGAGACCTATCTGCCCAGCCGGAAGCCGCATGATCTTTCCGCGGATCCTGGACAGGTACCGCCTCTTGTTCTTCTGCGGAACGCGGAACAGGAGAAAGTTAATGATTTTTGTGATGGATTCCGCCGTTCTTTTTACGGGGTCCATGGGGCTCTGAGCCTCCTTTACGACCCCATGGGCGACCTTCCGGTTGTTCGCGGACATGGAACTATTCAGTCTCCCCGTAGCCCGGAGCAGCCGTGTAGCCGGGCGACTTCTCGTATTCGTTCAGCTGGCGCATCAGGTTCTGGGACATGTGCCATACGCCCGTCAGCGCTTTCCACCAGCGACGCAGCCTGCTCATCTCCCTGCGATCACCTTCCATCTGCGCCCTGTTGTATTTTGCCTGTATGATCTTGGCGACCTTCGGTCCCTTGACCTTCAGCATTGTGTATAGCGCCCGTCTGGCTGCTGCTACTTCACCCTTGCGACCCATTTCTGTATATTTCGGGTCTGCCTGCGGAAGCGCCCAAGCTATGAATCCGTACATGTCCCTCATCACTTCCGGGGGCGGGAACTCCCATACTAGCTTCTGGTCCGCCAAGGTTCCGCTAGCCGCCGGCTTGGGAGCCTTCTTTGCCTGCTCGCTCTTCGCCTTGCGCAGCACATAGTTTAGAGCATACTTCCACGCCTCCTTCCTATCCTTGCCGAGGTTTATGAGATTTTCCGACATGCTGTGTACAAACTGCTGGTCTTCCTGACTAAGCTCTCCGTATGTCGAAGGTCCCTTTGCCTGTTTGGAAGTGTTCTTTCTGCCACCCGCATCAACGACGCCAGGAACACTCCCAGCACCGACATTGACCTCTGTTGCCCCGGCAAGCGCACGCGCAAGAAGGCCGCTGTTCTCCTCTCCCTGTCTTTCAAGCTCCTCTGCAAGAGCAATCAGAGTCTTTTTCATTTTCATTCCCTCGCTGAACAAGTCCCGGACCAAGTCCGCCTCGATGCGCTCTATCACAATGTCGCCGGGCGATATCTCGGCTCCTTCGATTTTCTTCCATGAATACCCGCCGCCAACTTCATAGACGCCCGGGGGTATGTCCACAACGCATGCTTCGCTGCCGTCGTATGCCACGATCCATTCATGATCGTTCCCAGGCTGGGACCCGTATGTCGCATCGACGCCCTTAAGGCGGTCGTACACCACTTCAACCATGGCGCGCGAAACTTCGTCGCACGCGCCGCCGCCGCCGAAAACCTCGTCGATCCCCTCCTCGTCCTGCTGCCATTCGTCGACTACTTTCTGTGCCGCGCGAGCAAGCTCGGGACGCAATGCCTCAAGCCGGCCTTCAAGGCTCATGCTATTCCTCTTCCGACGGTCCCACGGAAATCTTGGATGCAGCGGCAATTTTGGCAAAGCACCACTTGTAGTATTCCTCGAGCTTGGAGACGACCGACCCAACCTTGGTCTCGGATCCGCTGTGCTGCAGGACCTTGTCCAGCAGCCGCATCATGTCAGCCGTCATGCCCGAAAGCGCGCCCCTCAGCTCCTCGGACATTCCCGCAAGCGCCCTGATGTCGACCCCGCGCATGTTGTGGATGCTGTCGGCTACGACATCGTAGGTCTCCTGGTCGTCTTCGGAAACGCCGAACTCTCCGAGCGCTGCGGATTCCGCCATTTTGCGCATGCGCTCGATGGCAGCCGTCTTCTTGTACATCAGGCGATCCATGGCGTCCGCCGCCTCGAAGTGGCCGTCGCAGTCAAGCTGCTCTGCCATGCGCGCAAGCTCGCCCACCTCTTCGGACTCCTTTCCGAACGACACCTCGTCTTCAAGCAGCTCCATAATCGACCGCTCTGCATTCTGCCGGCTCATGCCGGCTTCGGCGAGCAAGCGCACGGCGTCTCTAACAGCCGTAGCCGCATCGGCAAGGCGGTTGTGCAGGTCCGCCTCAATCACCCTGGCTTTCTCTTCTGGTTTCATTCCTTGTCCCCTGCCTTGTTGAAATAGTCCCACCAGCTTACAAACCCCTTCGGCACCTTGCAGCCCGGCGGCGGCGGGGCGAGAAACCCCGTCTTCAGCACGCAGCGCAACTCGCGCATTTTCCTGTGCTCGAAGCTGTCATCGCCCACCGCACCTTCGTTCCATATGCGCCGCAGTTCAATGGCCGTCTTGTACATTCTGTCAGCCGTCCTTACGAAAGATCCGCCAATGCGCCGCGACATGGCGAAAACCTCCATGTCCGGGCACTCTCCGCACTCCCTTCCAGATTCGACGTCTATGATGTCCGGCACCGCGGCATCCACCTTTTCGGCAAGATCGTGCTCGCCCCTTTTCTCAAGCAAGGATACGATCTTCCCGATTCTCACCGACGCCGGATTTCCGTCGTCAAGCCCCATGGACACAACGGTTTCCACGCATGCTTCGACAGCGTCCGCAAGATGAAGCATTCCCCTGCTGTCCATCTCGTCTGCGGCTTCAAGCAGCCTGTCCAAAGCACCATGGCTCTTGAAGAAATATATTTGACCAAGGCGCTTCTTGGCTTTTTCCTTGCTGTTGTAGCAGCCAAAAACCTTGTGCTTGCCGCCCTTGCCCTTCTTGTGGCCGATAACGCACCATTTTCCCTTGCGCTTCACAATGCGCGCTAGCTTGATAAGCATGCTACGACTGACCTCTCCTTCCGCCTTGCGGCCGTCCGGTCACTGTAGCCCGCACAGCTCGGTAATAATTAAATCCCGGCCGCCACATGGCTTGTATCTCGCTGCACGCAATCCATACGGACCCCTGCCCGGCAATTTCCAGCTCCAGGACTCCGTCCTGTACGCAAGCCACTTTCCCTTGAAAAAACTCGCGGTTGGACGTCCAATACTGGTCGAACGTGACTGTCTCGGCATCTTGCCCGAGGCTCACGCATATTTCCTCGCCTTTCATCCTGTTTTCAAGGAATTCAGCCATTCCCATGTCATTAGCCTCCGCAACATGATGCTAGGTTATTGATAGTGTTCAGGCTTCCATGTGCGCGGACAGCGGCAGCCCGTCGTCGCCATAGTTTGAATCTTCTTCGTCGATATCCTCATCAAGCCTAATCTTCCTGATGCCGCCAAGGTCTTCATTGTTTGCTATGGCGTACATCATGTCCCTTACCTGCTGGGTGTTGAGTGCAACATATACGCCTTCATAACTATACGGAATACCGTAGTGCTTTTTTAAGCCAGGCAGAAAGCCGCGCATTCCGTTGCTGTCCAACAACGACACCTCAACTTCGGAATAAAGGTCGCTGGCACCGCCTGGCGTTGAATAGGTGTCCGGTCCGGCTATTACCGAAACAACAAGATATTTTGCGCCGCCATGGACATATGGAAACCTACATAATGCTTTAAATCCGCCTGACTTCCTCTTTGTGGTCACGATATCCTGGCCTCCAAGTCTGCTCATGAGGTTTTCCACATCTTGTAGACCAAATCTGTCTGCGAAGCGCGGAACGGACATGGTCTGCTCCTGCTCCCGTTTTTGCTTTTCAACATCGGGCTGATGCTTTATGTCCGACCGATGTTCCTCTTTTTGCCGAACATCCATGAAACCCTGTTCGCGCAGAAGTTCCTCTTCGCTTTTTGGCTTCAGAAAAGTACCTTGACCCGGCTGTAGTTTGTGGCTGACTTCCCGGAAGGATGCCGCATTCGGTTCTTCGTATGGTTCAAACCAATATGGTTTGCGTTTCCAGTCCGCCTTGGCGGAAAGCGGTGGGTCGTCTTCCGCATCAAGCGCAAATGAGCCTATTTTGCCGTCCCCCAGGTAGTCTGGCTCGAGCGATGGAATGAGATACTGCCTTCGCAATGTGCCCGCCTGGTGCCCCACCCTGTCTGCGGCAGACTCAAGCGCCTTGTTGAACTCTTCCTTGAGCTTCTTCTTTTTCTCGCCCTCGTCGGACGGCAGTTTTCCCTTGCGCTCCTTCTTAAGCGCCCTGACCATTTCGGAATTTGCATGCAGTCCGCGAATGTCCTTGGCTGAAACGCCGAACTGGCTCAGATATGCGTTGATCGCCTTGGGCGTGACGCTGTATCCCTCGCCCGCAAACAGGGTGTCGTTCTTCTTTTTGCCCTTGCACAAATCCCTGATGAGCTTGGCGGGCTTTCCCGTCACCTTGCGGTCCTGCTTGACGCCAGTCTTTCCGACATATCTTATATGCATGCCATCGGAACCGGAAGACACATGCTTGACCATCCATGTCGTAAGCCCGTAATGCTGCATCTCGTCGGCCGAATTCCTATTACCCACGCGCGAATATGTCTCGTCGATGACTGCCACGGCAAGGGCCGTGTTGCGCAGCTGCTTGTCGTCGCTTGCGAGATCCTTGCGCACCTGGCTGCGCAGCTTGGACATGGTCTTGTTCAGTCGCCTGAGCCTCTTCGCCTTGTCGATGTTCCTCTTTTCGATATGCTTGTCGCTGTACACATATGTTATGTTGCCGCTGTCCTGCTTGATTTTGTCTATGTACTTGGCATTGCGCACGAACAGAGGATTTTTAGGCATTTCAACATCGTACAAGCCAAGAGCCCCCCTGACTCTGAAGGGCTCTATCTTTCTGATGTTGTCAAGCACCCACGAATTGGCTGACGGATATGATTCGCACATGGCGCGGCTCTCGTCTTCAGGCGTCATCGGCCGGCAGTCGACAAGATCGGCTATGGCAAGCGCAAAGCCGGCCGGCTCTATTTTTGGCTTGGCGGAAGACACTATGAGTAGCGGACCGCGGTATTTCGTTCCCCATGTGCGCGTCTCAATGGTTTTTCCTCCGTCCGCTATGAGACTAGCCCAAGGCTGCCTGACGGAAATGGCTTTCATTCTGGAAGCGGATGCCTTTTTCTCGGCAAATGGTTCGAATTCAGGAAGCCAAGAAATTTCCACATTGTCAGGCAGAAGAAGTTGGTTGACAGAAGCAAAAATAGAATGCCTGCCATCGTCCGGAATAACCTGTAAACGGAGACCCGGATGACTGGAAAGCGGCTTTGTTACAATGAACCATCCGCTCAGCCTTCCAGTACACTCGGGCTCGTTCGCAAAGGAAACTTCCATCCCATTCAGCCTTTCATCGAAACTCCGGCCTCTCGCACCAGAGAAGATGCCATTTTGAATATTGGGCTGCTTTTCGCCACCGCGAAGAAGTATAACAACCTTTTCCACATCGTCAGCTTTGCTGCCTGGATTATGCTCCATGATCATCCAACGCTTCCCGTCGGTCTTGAAGATCCTGTAGGTTCCCTTTTCCTTTTTTCCCTTGAGCTTGAAAACGATTTTCGATGACGAATGTTCCAGCTCGTCATAGGTTCCAGAATCATGGACAGACACTTTTCCAGCTCCGTATTCGCCCTTGGGAATCTCGCCCTCGAATGTCCGGTACTCAAGCGGATGGTCTTCAGTCTTGATTGCCAGGAGCTTCTCCTTTCCTTCGGGCATCCTGTGCTTGGGAATGCTCCATGAAGTCATCGCGCCTTCGTCGTTCTCAAGGCGAAGGTCAAAATGTTCCCCGGCGCGCTTGGCCTTGTGCCTCTGGATGACGAACCTGTGCTTGTTTTTTCCCGCCGTGGAGCCTGAAGGCTCCGGAGTATCGCCAAATTCCCTTTTGGACTTGTACGAGGAAAGCGGATCCTTGGCGAAGGCAAAAATGTCCGGCTCGCAGCGTTCGTCGAAAGCCGCGCATGAACGCCGCCTCATTTCGACATTCCTTCGTGGTCGGCGGTTTCCTTGACGCCCCTGTACACTTCGTGCATGATTTTCATCGGCAGCCAGCCTCCACTCCACGGCATAAATACGGCTTTCACCAGCACATGGTCTCCGTCCGCCATGCCCAGCTGGTCGTTGCGCAGGTACACGCCCTTGAAATCCGGCTGCGCCACGGCGTGGCTTAGCGATCTCAGATCGCCGGCCACCATATCGCCCTGGTCTGCGGGAATCGGCAAACCGGTAGTCTTTTCCCCAACCGGCTGCCCGCGATAGTCCCACACTCCCATGATTGCGGCAATCCTCGGCTGACCCTTATAGGTTTTGCTGTGCCGCTGATGAATTCCCAAGGGCGTTTTTTTGCCGTACGCCACCCATTCAGCGACACTTTCGCCGCCTTCACCCTTGCGCACGACTTTTTTCGCCTTCGCGTAGCGCAGCATACATGGAGCGAAAGACAGGTCGCTTCCGCGCTGCTCTACGGGAGAGATGAAATACGCCACGGGAGGAACTCCGTCTTGGTGCTCCGTCGTCAGCCACGACGAAACTCCCTTTCCCCATTTTCCGCGCCCGACAAGCAGATCAAGCCAATCCGCCGGATGCCGCTCCATCACTTTTTTCATCCATCCCTGCAGGATCATTGAATTCACCTGCTCGGCAGCCTCTTTGCTCATGGCGTGGTATTCCGTATTGCTTTTAAACTCCATGTTGGGCGTTCCGTCTTCATTGAACCCGTGCTGCTCCATAACCTTCCTGGTGCGCGGAGCCCTTTCGCAAACCCATCCGACAAAATGGATCGGGCTGTTGGACGACCAATCCAAAAGAAATTCGTACAGGTCTTCCCGCAGGACATACATTCTGGCCTTGGAGCCTTTGCTGGCCTTCAGGCTCCCGGCTTCGTCCCTTATCTTTTCCCTGTAGTCGTCGCGCTTCTCCTCTAGGATGTCGCGCATCCAGTCGAACCTTTTGCGAAACTCCATTTGCGATGTGAATCTTTCATGCGCCTTGCTTGCGCTGAGGTCGACTTCCGCTCCAGTCAGCTCCCTCACATCCTCTATATGGTAGGACGGGCCAACATCCTCTTCGCCTACCTGAGTGCCGGGATGCTTCTGAAGGTCGGTGACCCATCTTCTTGACAGCGGCGGAGGGATTATCATCCCGCCGACCCGGTAGCCAGAGTTTGCTGCCATTGGACCCCTGCCCTTGGCTTCTGCCGGGGTGAACCGCGTGCCGTCGTACGGGCATATGAACGGAACATTTAGCATCTCGTCTGGCGGAGCCGAATACCTGGAGCGCTTGGAAAGCTCATCCCAATGGTCTTCCGCGCGCTGCGCCCGGCTTCTCTCCCATCCCGGCTCCACTATGTTGTAGCGGTCGGAAAGGAACGCGCGCGCCATTTTACCTTCCGGCTCGCTCCAGTACGGACTGCTCCAGTCAACCGATGTAAGGGGAACTCTGCCTACCGGACAGTCCTCGTTGGCGCATCCGACATGCACGTACGGAATGGCAAGAAACCGCTTCCTGGCCGACAAGTCGGCCCGTTCCGCCTCCACTTCCTGGCGCAGCTTCGGGATGTTTTCTTGGACTTTTCGCAGGTTTTGCACATGGCGCTCCAAAAGCTCCTGTTCGTCCTCGCCTGCGGCAACAAGGTTTTGTACAACCTGTATCTGACCCTCCAGCCACTCCTTCTGCTGCTCAGCGTTTTCCAGCTCTTCCTGCTTGATGCCGACCTCCTCCTCGTTGTTTTCGATCGACTGTTCGCATACCGGGCATTTGTACAAGCCCGTTTCCCTATCAAGCTCCAGCTCCGGAGGGGTTATGAGAGGCCTTTTGAATTTGCAGTATCCGCACACGCCTACCATCTTCATTTTGTATCCCTGATTCGCGCCTGCAAGCTCGGCCATTTTGCGATGGAGCGATGTGTATATGTATCCGTGTATGTTTTCGTTTTTTCCAGGACCCTTGGATGAGAGATACTTCGCGAGTATGCGCGCCACCTCCTGCTGTACGAGAGCGATCCAGGCGCGGCCGTGGGCACTCTTGTCCAGCCTGTCTCGGTTGCTTCTGTAGTAGTCGGAATCGAACAAGCCGAACGGAGACATCTTGAGCTGCCTCTGGTGCTTGAAATCGTTCCACCATTTCTTTCCGACCAGCAGGATGACTTTCGGAACAAGCCATGACTGGAACGCCGGAGCAAGCCTAGGATCTCTGGACGCCTCCGCAAGACCGTTCCATGTTTCAGGCTTCTGGAATGCCTGCGTGAGAGCCTGCCTGCTGGCTACATCCTCCTCTCCGAGCGGGAACCCGGCAGGCGAAGAACCGGGATCTTCCGGCCACATGCCGCTTGCCGGAGGCAGCGAAAACGAAACGCGCCCGAACCTGTCAGATTCGTATTCCGGAGTCGCCCATAGTTTCCCGGGAGCCTGAGCTACAGGGACCCTTGGCTTTTCCTGCTCCTTGCGCAGCTTCTCCTCCTTTTCCAGAAGCCATTTCGCGGCAAGGTCCTCTTCTTCCTCCTCTTCCCCCTCTTGCCCGGCATCAAAAATACTGTTCCCTTCCTCGTCCTCGTCGTACTGGGCAAAAGACACAAGGCTTCCGACGCGCCATAGCGCGCGCAGTTTCATTTCCCCTATCTTTTCCCTGATTCTTGTCCTGATTTCTCTGCGGATGTCTTCCGCGCTATTCATCCTCATCGCAAGCGTCTCCGGCTTTTCTAAACATGTCTATCCTAGAAGAGAAGGCCCCTACGGCATCGCCATCCGATTCATACCATCGCGGACCGCCGTCGTCCGAAGCGTTCCAGCCCCCTCCGCCATGCTCGCCCACGGACGACGGAGGGCGCGGAGAAAAGGCTCCTTCCCTTCCGGACGCTTCCGGTCCGTCCGAAATATGCTTTTGTCCGTAACCGAGATTTCCATAGTTGTCGTCCACATCTTTTGAAGACGAAATCTTTTTTTTCACTTTTCCCTGCGTTTCCCCAAGGGACCCCGGAACCCTGATGCTGCCCTTGTTGTGCAGAGTGCTGACGTCCGTCCGCATTCCTCTATCCTTGACGACGCCCGTCGTAGCGCCCTCAAAATTCTCATTGAGGTCGTCAAGCATGCTGCGCAGGTCCTTGCGCAGCTTATCGGTGGACGTCTTCTCCCCGAGCCGAAACTCCACATGCAGCCCGGTCCCGCCGCTTTCGTAGATTGTCGCTTCGGCGCCGAACCTCTTCCGAATTTCAGGGACGAGCTTCCTGGCATATTCCTTGGCCTTCTTGATCGGATATCCGCCGTGTAAATCCAGGTCCACAAAGCCCAGGTCTGTCTTGGTGCCGAAAACTTCATGAAAGGAAAGAACGCGCCTCTTCACCCAGTACCAGTAGTTTGAAGGATTTTCGTCTCCGGACTGGTCGTCGCCGGTTATCACAATTTCTTTTCCGTCGTGATTGCGCTTGAGGACTTTGTTGTTTTTTCCCACACCTATGTACACAAGAACCGGTTTTCCCTTGATGCGGGACATGATTGACTTTCTGACGGCCGGCTTGGAATAGTGTTTCTGTATCTGGCTTCGCGTAAGAGTTTTGGCTCCGTCTATTAGCACCTCGGACGCCTTCCTGCTGTCGTCCCCGCTATCGTCCGCCTCGTTCATATCGAACCGCTCGAACCGTATGACGACAAACCTTCTATTTGGCCCAAACCTTCTTTCGAGCGCCTTGGCGCATCTTGATCCAAACGCCTTCTCAATGCGGTTCAGGCTCATCTTCTCTTTGGAAAGAATGCGTATTCGGCACAGCTTTGCGCCAGAATATGTTACGGCAGTGACAACCTCTTCCGGGCGAAACGGCATGTCTCCAGGCCGTATCGTAAAGTTTCGCTTGCCTGACTTGACATCCTCCGCAAACTGACCAGGAAATGCCAGCGTGGCAGATGCGCGCTTGTACATCGGGGGCGACTCGCAGAAAGCCCTTGCCGCAAACTCCCCAACGCTTGTGCCCACCATTCCCTCCAGGTCTTCCTTTGACATCCCATGCTCGTCCGCGACATGCATGAGAACCGTTGCCTTGAGGTCCCTGTCAGAAACGCTTTTGCCCTCTTCGTCGAGCTGTTTCTTTACTGCGCCAAGAAGGTGGATATATCTGGACATCATCTGAAGCGGAAGCAGCGACACGACATCTGCCGGCGTCGCCTGCTCGCGTTCGAACTCGCGTTCGGCGGGAACCTCATATTCGGCGCTCGGGCTCGGCTCGTACTTTCTTTTCGGACCTTCAATGTACTCGATGTCGAAGCCGCCCATTTTGTCCGGAAGAAGCCCTCTGACCTCGCTTATGTCGATGTTTCCTTTGAGCACCACTTTCAGGAGCCTTTGATTCGGCAGAGGAAACATTGCCGCGACAGGTCCGAACTGCATTTCGTACCGGGGAATTTCCCTCATTTCGAAATAGCGGCTTATGATGTACTTGACAGCTCCGGCAATGCCTGATCCCGGAATGGGCTCTGTCATTTCTGCCGCCGTCGCCACAATTCCAGACAGCTTTTCAGCAGCCGAAATTCGGCATTTTTTCAGCTTTTCAGTCGGAAAGCCAGCAATTCCGCCGCGCGGAGGCATTCTGGACGGTATTCCCGCGCGCGTCAGCGCGATATTTCCGCGCTTCAGATAATATAGATTCGCACTGGTGAACAGGCGGCAGTTCATGAGAAAATCCCTGACGCGGCCGACGCCGCTCGCATTCGATATGGCCAGCAGCTGGTACGCGTTGAACGCCTGCGGATTTCCCACATCGTATCCGGACTCCCGTATGGCCTGCATGACGCTCCTTGCGCGAGCGGAAAAGTTGCGCTGGGAAGCCCTGTCCGCAAGCGCGCGCAGGCTGGCATTGCCGTTGACATTCCTGGATGTGAATGTCTTGCTGAATTTACTGAAGGCTCCGCCCGTCTTCTGCTCCACGAGCAGCCTGGCTATGGAATTGCGAACGACGGCCGAAGTTATGTACTGTCCGGTTATGAGATACAGCCTGTCCATGTACCTGTTGACATTCAAGCCGATTTCATTTCTGAGATAGTCTAGGTCCAGGACAAGCCCCACAAACCTTCCATTTCGCTTGACGACTATGCCCGGCATGTTCTGGGGGCTGTGGCGCACCACCAGCTTTCCTCCCCATCGCGAAACCTTGCGCTTGTTTTTCATAGTTTCGCGAACGGCGCTCTCGTCCACGCGCACATATCCGGGCTTCCAGATCTTCCTGCCCGCTTTTCTGAGCTTGCTGTATGCCTCGCGCCACGACGCGGCTATGTTGGCAAGCTCGTCCCTGCTAAGACCGGAAGCCTCTTCCAGATGCCTGTCTTTCATCAGCTGGCGCACGAAGCTCCCCAGCTGTACCTGCACGGTTCCGAAAGAAGTGCCGGAATCGCCGACAACAAACTTGCCTCTGCTTTCAAGACCAGCAATCACATTATAGGCTTTCCGCACATCGATCTCCGGAACGGCCGTAAGCGCATTGGCTTTTGTCGATCCGGATGGCACATGCCTTTCAAGCGCCAAACCCGGCTGTACGGTCGGCGGCTCGGACGGACTCTTTCGGCTGGTGATGAGGCTTTTCAGATGGTCGACAAGCTCCTGATAGCTAGGAATCTTGAGACCCTTTAAAAACGCCTCCTTGTCAATTATCGCTTTGAAAGACACAATGTCCACATCTCCGTCTGGATCCATTTCTTTACTCTTGACCTCTCCGCACTTTTTTCTTTCCACATTGGCAACGCGAAGCATGATGCCCCAGCGTTTTCCGCCGTACGATCCGGCTTCCCACACTTGGCCGCTTTCGTATTTGCCAAGCTCATCACCCCTCCTGTGCGTAACGCTTTTGTCCCCGCACTCCAGGCTTTTGCGGCAACTGCGCGAAAACGGCATGATTTTGGCAGACCCGGATGCCAAGGCAATAAGCCTTGCAAAGCGCATAGCCTCTTTTGCCAGCTTCATTTTGCCTATGTGCTTGGCGTGGAATTCGCCCATCGTGGCATCCTTGGTGCCCTTGTCGTCCCGGAACCTGAGAAACTTCTGATGCCGCAAGCCCTTGGGGACGCGTTCCTGAAACCCTATCTCTATAACGAATGGTCCATTGTTCAGCTTTTTCCTGAACTTCTTTTCGTCTTCTGCGGACAAGTTGCTGATTTCGCTGATGTGGTACAGCTTATCCTTGTAGTACTGACCGAACTTAGCTTTGGCTTTCCCCTTTTCTCCTATCGACATGTCGTACACGACAAAGTCGTCAGAATCGCTTTTTCCTCCGCCGCCCTTGTACTTCCACATGGTTCCGGAAGGCTTTGGCTCCCTCTCCCCCGACGGCTTCCAATGATATGTGGCACTCTTGAGCTTGATCACGATTCCTTCGCCGCCCGATTTGACGGCTCTTTTTGTCTCGTCCTGCCATGATGAGAAGGGATACTGTTCTGTAATCTTGATCTTTTCCGACTTTCTGACAGCGCTTTCCAGCATCTTCCTACGCTCCGAAAACGGCTTTCCCGAAACATCGCTTCCGCCTTTTCTGATGATGTCATAAGCATGGAATTTGACAGTCCCGGGAAGACTCTTTGCCATGCTTCTCGATTTTTCGGCGGAACTGTTTGCCAAGGAGGTCATTTTTCCTATCTCCTGCTTACCTCCGTTCCAGTAGACAAGCTCGCCCTCAATGTGCGTGCCGTCCGGCATTCCTGAGAGAGCCTTGGCTATTTCGGGAAAATTCTCCGTCACTTCCTGCCCGCGCCTGCTATAGATCGAGACCTTGCCGTCTTTCTTGACAATCTGGGTCTTCCATCCGTCCAGCTTGTGCTCCACCACAAGGTCGTCCCTGTCGCATTCTTTAAGCAACTCGTCCGGATCGTCTGTTTCCGTCAGGCGCATAAGCGCCACTGGCTCCATGCTGGGCATGCTTCCTCCTACGAACGCGCTATCCTAACGATATCGGTCATGCGCACAGAGCTTTGTCCAAGAAGCTCGCGGGCGGCTTCCGAAAGCGCGTCGATTGGATTCTCCTGGTCCCCGTCGTCTTCCCCTTCGGCTTCTTCATAGTCCGCGGCGATTCGCATGATCCTGGCCTTTCTTTTCGCAGCTTCGCGCTTTGCCTTCTCAAGCTCCTCAAGATGCCGGCTGAACAACGCCCTCTGCCTCTCCGGCGCCTGCTCCCAGTCAAGCGGCTTGTCTGTCCTGCTCATAACTATGTAGTTGTCGACGACCTTGGAGTCCCAATATACCGGACCCATAAACATTATTAGCTGGTCCGGAGCAGTGCCCCAGTTGGGAACTATTCCATCCGCGGTCTCGCGAAACGGCCGGTTTTTGCCGGCGGCCTTTCTGGCGGCTTCGGGGAGGCTATCGGCATTGATGCCCATGACGAACCTCTTGTAGTCTTTAAAAGGCATACGCATCTTGGTGCCGTCGGACGACACTTCCACAGGTATCTTGCGCGAACTCTTTTTAACTCCGCTGAAAACCCGCTCCGTCCACTGTTCCTCCCTAACCTCCTCGCCTTCCTCGTCGGTAGCTTCCTCGGGCACTTCCGGCTCGGCAGCATCTTTCTCTTCTTCGGTCATGCTGGCTTCTTCCGGCGCCTCCGGAACTTCAGGCTCTTCTTCCCAAGCAACCTCTGCGGCTTCAGGTTCTGCCGCAGGCTCACCGGGAGTAGTTTTCAGCTCAGCTTGAGGCTCGGGTGCCGCTTCCGGCTCCTTCTCAGGAAGTTCCTTGGCAACCTCAGGCGCTTCTCCAGGACCTGGAAGTTCATCAGGCAATTTTGGCAGTTCGCCCGCTTCTTCAGGCTCGTCCCCGCCCGCGAAAGGGGGCTTGTGCTCTTCCTGAACCGGAAGCGAAGACACGGGCCTTTCGGACTCCTCCCACAGCTGGCGCAAATAAGGCTGCTGTACGGGCACATCCCCCTCCTCTCTTTCACGCCTTCTGAGAAACTCGGCTCCCGGAAGCTCTTGGGGACCGGCAGACTCCCCTTCCGAAGCGGGTGCCGCAGGCTCCTCGCCGAATTCCGGAACCGGCTGAATGCCTTCCCCACCAATGTCGCCTATCTCACCGCCGGTGAGCTGCTGGCTCATTTCCTTCTGGTAGGTGTTAAAGGCCTGCTGGAAATCGTGATACGCAACGAAATTCGGAATGTTGACCCCGGTTAGGACAGATGCCACGCCACGCTGCCATCCGCCGATGTCGTACAATTTGAGCGGTTTCCTTAGTTCTTTAGCCTTTTCCAACATGCTCTGAAGACCGACTTCCATCTGCTTCTGCGATTCCAAAGCGCGGCTGTACATGTTGCGATAACTCTTTTCGAGGATGCGCCTGGCTCTTCCTGAAATTCGCTTCATGATGTTGCGCCAAAATCCGGCCTCCTTCAGCATTTCCAGATTGCCAGGTTTGCTTGCAATGCGCTTAATAGTCGCATCGATGATGTCAGCGTCCGCATACAAACCAGCGTCGTCCAGAAAATGCGACATGGAAGCCAGCTTTGCCAGCATCAGCTTTTTATTCGTTGTCATTTTCCCCTCCGGAAAATTTGCTCTTTTTGTCTTCTTTTGCAGCGAAAACATCCCCTTCGACTTTGGTCCCTTTTTCCCCGACCCCTTCGGCAGTTTTCTTGTCTGCTAAGCGCCTAATGTCGTCCCTGATGACTCTTTCGCCGCGCTTCATGAAAATGTACAGCTGCTCAAGCATTGAAGCTCTGAGCCTGGCCGAATAGTGCTTTTTTTTGGCGTCGGCAAGCATTCGCTCAAGCTCCGTTATTTCTTTTGAGATTTTTCGCTTTTCAACTATCCACGCATTTATCTGCCTCTCTACATGCTTCCGCATGACGCCTGCGTCTTCAGCGTTGGATTCTTTTATGCTCTTTCCAAACCTTGCATGCCATTTTTGGCAGGCAGACTTGAACAGCAGGTCAGACTTTTCCATTTCTCACCTTTCCTAGAGGGGCGGAAGGCCGCCAGGACCGCCTTCGATAGGCGCCGCCCCCGGCGTGCCGGGACCAAGCGGCGGCGTTGCTCCGCCGCCCATGGGAGCTCCCGGACCGCCCATTTCGCCGCCGGCTCCTGGAGGACCCAGCTCAGGCATGCCGAGAGGACCCATTCCGCCTCCCCCGCCAAGACCTCCGGGCATGCCTCCGGGCATTCCGCCCATCTCTCCGCCCATTCCACCAGGCATTGCTCCCATTCCCCCGACAGGCGCCATGCCTTCCTCCCCAGGAAGCGGCTCCATGATCTCCTGCTCCGGGTCGATGCTGCGCAGGTGCGTAAGCGGCAGCGTGCCAAGCACAGCCTCCTCGCGCTGGGTGATGACATTGTCGATCATCTCATGGCGCATCTTTTTCCGCTCTTCCTCGTAGTTGAGACCCAGGCTGCGATACAGGGTCTGCAGCGACGCCTGCTTGCTCGTCACGAGGCTGGAAATGTTGGCCACATAGTCCTGCAGGTCGTACAGGTTCATGTGGTTCCACTCCACCTCGGGGACGATGAGGCGCTTCTCACCGTCCTTGTACTCGTAGAAACCCTGAATCTCGCTGATCGGCGCGAAAATCTTGTTGACCAGCCACTTGGCCAGCATGTTCCTGAAGTTGAAGTATCTTTGCCTGAGAACCTCCAATCCGATCGATGCCGACGCATAGGCTGCGCTCTCGGAGTCGACGACAGCCTGCGGAACCATGAGCCCCCAAAACACGTTCTTGATGATGAGGTCTATGTCGCTCCCGACTTCCAGCACGGAACCGGAGGCGCCTACGCGCTCGATTGCCATTCCGGCATGCGTAATGATCTTGAAGTCTTTGTCATACTGAGCTTCCTCTATGATATTTCTCCAGTATTCTATATCCTCAGGAGTGGGGTGGTATTCCCCCTCGGCTGTTCCTCCAACCTTAACAAGTGTTATGGGATTGACCAGACCGTCGGCTTGGGCGTACTTGGCTTCGCGCAGCTTGTCGTATAGCATCAGGTCCTTGAATACGCTGACGATCACGCTGGTTCCACGCACATCGTACGGGCTTGACAGAAGCTTGAGGTGGCTCACGTTGAAGTTGTCCAGCGGTATGTTCTGCCCCTTGCGCACATGGTACAGGACATCGGTCGGTATCTGCTTGCGAAGCTGTATGTCAGCCGGGTTGTTGCTCATCACAATGCGCTGTAGGACCTTGTCCGGGCGCAGGGATATCACGGGCTCGCTTGATACCACTGTTTTCTTGACGTGTATGTAGTCAGGATTTTGTATAATGATTTTGCGCCATTTACCCGTATGTTCGTCCAGTTCAGCGTACGGAAAACAATTGTGTACGGCGAACCCATGAGAACAATACGAATTGTCTTCCTCAACTTCAAAATTAAATAGCGGCTCTCCCTTTGATAGTCTGCGACGGTCAACAGATATGATGGGCGACAAAATGTGACCATCTTTTCCAAACTTGTTTCTTGGGAGGCTGTTTGGTCTTGACGGATGGAGTTTTCTCTGACGGTCAAGTTTTCCAGACAATCGCGAGCACAAAGTGAATTTTTTGGCATACATGCCAGGAATACATATTGTATACAAGTTTTTCCTGTCTTCTCGGCGTTCAGACCTTTTATCAAGACCTACAGAGGCCAGAATCCAATTGCGCGCAAGTATTTGCCTGAATTGTATCGCAAGATTTCTTGATACGGTTCCCATTTCAATTGCTCCGCGATGTATCCACCCATCACCGTCTACAAAACCGGCAATAATCTCAAGTTGTTTTTTTGGAGGAAGAAGCATCACGGCACGAGACAAAATCTTTCCGCCAGAATATTGACCTGCATTCTTATACAGAAACCTTGCTTCTTCGGCGGTTTTCCAGCGACCAGCGGCTTTGGACCTTAGAGCGCCATTTCCGTTGGTTTTGGATTTTACCAAGCGCATTCCACATTTGTCAAATACGCTCTCATAGTCGCGCCATAGGTTGTCATTGTAATTGCTTATAATCGGGTGTTTAACCTCTCCATCCGTATTTTTTCCAAAAGACCCTTCCGCCAGCCAAAGACCAAGCATGCGGCACCATTGTGCTGTCATGCGACTGTTGTCTTCAACATCCCTGTTTACAGGAATTACAAGAAGATCTCCCTTGCTGAGATTTTCAGCAGCAGTCCACCGACGTCCCTTATCCAAGTCCTTGACATATGTGACAACCCCATTTTTGACGACGCATCTTTTCATATAACCCGTTTTCCCGGCCATATTTACTGCCATGATCGGATGGTTCCCAGATACCTCCATGACTTCTGGAAAACAACGTGCTCTGATACCGATCACTTCGCTGTGCTTCCAATTTACAAGTCTCTGGGCAACTTTCCTAAACCTTCCCTCATGTGTCAAAACAAGATCGCCAACCTGTATATCAACAGCCCGCTTATCACCGTTCTTAGTAGTGATCATTGAATTTCCAGGCACGCACTCGCCCATTTTCCAGTATTCCAAGGCGACTTGGGACAGCACGCCAAGAAGGTCCATCTCCTCGGCCATGTCGTTGAAGAAGTTCTCGACATCATGGTTCGCGCACTTAACAGTCAACTTGCTGATCGGGTATGTGGCGTGAAGCGTGATGGCGTTGCGCACGATCGGATGCAAATCGTAAAAGTTCCTAAGCCAGGCGTTCACCGTGATCCTGTCTCGCGGCAGGTTGAGGTTCGCCATCGTGAACAGCGGGGAATACACTTCCGGCGCCAGCCTCTCGACGGATGCTCCGGCTGAAGTCGTTCTTCCGCCAGAGGTCGCCGTGGTGGCGGCGGTCTTCTCCAGCTGCGCCTTCTTGTACGACGGGCTGTGCGCCACGGCTGCCAATGATCCCATGTCCGATTTTCTGCTTCTTGCGGGATACGGGTCGTATGGGGCCGCCCATGTGCCGCGCACGATCCCGCGGTCCATCGGCTGAGGCGGGGGCTCTGCCGCCCCTCCGCGCACAAGAGGACTACCGGCATAGCTATGCCCCTCCCTTATGCGACCGCCCAGCACATCGTCTGCCAGCTGCTGGCGCCTCTCCTCGGAGAGGAGACTGGCCACTTTCGGCATGACCCTCACGGTTTTTGGAACATGGGATGCTTTTACCCCTTGCCTGACTATCATGTGCTACCTTCCTTTTCTCATGGAAAGGGGAGGCGACTTCACTCTCCTTTTTCTGGCCATCGGAGGAAACGAGCTTTCCTTTTCCATCTCCTCCATGTATTCGTGTTCCGGGTGTTCCAGGTCGGTTTTGCGGTTGATTTCGTCCGCCCACGGCTGCACGAAATCTTCGGCAGCCTTTCTCGAACGCCTGTACGACGCATTGGCTTGGTTTCCGAATGTGTTGCCCTCGTCTGCGGAAAGTCCGGACTCGTGGTATGTTTTGTCCCATTTCGCAGATTCTTTAGTGTCGGGGTCCGGACTACCGGTGGTTATGACCGATTCTTTGGAGGGTTCGAAATCTTCCGGAGTCTTGAAAACATCGACAGCTTTCTCTATCAGCTTCTTGCGCTCCCTGGACGAGCCCGGACCCATCATCTGGCGCAAAGCTTTTGTGTCGGTCGGAATCTTATCCGGCCTCGTCGTAAACCATTCGGCATGACCGGCGGTCGAGAGCTGTCGCTGAATCTCGTGCTCCAGAATAGCTGCCATGTTTCTTTTGAACCAGATTCCGGCGCTTTCAGGATCTTCCGAAAAGCGGTTGGCAAGGCGGTTTTTCACGAGCCATGCGGAGCTTTTGCTGTCCACAAAGCCTAAGGGCTGTCCGTACAGCCAGATTCCCCACCATCCCATCTCGCGCGCGGGACCGACTTCGGTCAGACCCTGTGGCTTGCGTTCGGGGCCGATCTTGCCCATCAGCTTGGGAAACTTCTTCAGCTCATCCACGGCGCGCGCCATGACCTCTTCCGGAACCTTGATGCCGGCGCGCAGCGCCCTCATGACGGCCGCAGCCAGCATGTTGAGCGAAACTCCGGGCATGACCTTGATTTCTTCGACTTTGCCAGCAAGCTTCTCGGCAAGCTCGGGAGTGTTCAGAACCTCCCCCAGCTGCTCGTCGCTCCACAGGTCGATCGACAGCGCCGGAAGCCTGTCCATGGCCGCCTTCTTCATTATCATTGCGGC